>Ga0206927_1043_pt1 | contig 29924 bp, 19 predicted proteins | sample Alteio_BWOrgHeat_60_FD_153249 | JGI IMG/M metagenome (GOLD analysis project Ga0206927, IMG submission 153249) | Enriched cells from forest soil in Barre Woods Harvard Forest LTER site, Petersham, Massachusetts, United States -... | ecosystem: Environmental > Terrestrial > Soil > Temperate forest >... | reverse complement strand
TAGATCTTTTTATATTAGACGAACTTGAAAGCGAAACTACAAATCATAGTAGCATTTTTGAAAAAGTATTAAGAACATTACCTAAACTAATTAAGGATGCTGAAATATTAGATGTTAGGTTACTGGATTCAAAGAAGAATGAACTTTATTTTGCTGCAACTTTTGGTGATGAATGGAATTCGGGTTCAAATGAAGAAATAAAAAGGCGCAAAGAAAAAACATTTCCTGTTCAAGGTGAGAAACCATTATCAATTGGAGCCCAAGTTTATAAGAGTGGAGAAACCCAAATACTAAATGTGATAAGCAAAGAGGATGCCTATAATGAAACATTTGCAAATGTAAAAAAAATTATTGTGTCACCTTTATTAATGGGTGGAAAAGTTTTTGGGGTACTTGATATTCGGTCAACAAGTGAAAAAAAATTCCCTATAACAACTCAACCAATTGTTGAACTTATGAGTAGGCAATTGGCATTATTTTTCAATTTAGTAACAACAATACAAGAACTAAGAAATATTCAAGTTCAACAAATACAAACATTTCAGGATTTTATTCATCAATTAAGGGGTCCTATTTATCAGGCAACTGCTCGTTCCAGAATTGCAATTAATAGTGCAAAAAAATCAAAAATTGATATTCCTTTTATTGTTACAAAAAACCTTTATGCTACAGCTGGTTTGGCTAATAAAGCAAATAGAGTTGCTAAAAATATTCATTTATTTTCTGATTTAGCAAAGAATTTACCTTTAAGAGTAAATCTATCACCAATTATATTTAATCAATTTATTAAACTTTTAATAGAAACAGCCGCTGATAACTCAATAATGATAAACCCTGATCGAAACATTAAAATTGAAATTGAAGAAATAGGTTTTACAATTTTGAAAAATCTCGTTGTGAAAATTGATAGCGACATGCTTGAACAAGCATTAAATAATCTTTTAGATAATGCAACAAAATATAGTTTTCCTAATTCTATTATTACAATTTCAGGTAACTATCAGGTTAAGAAACGAAAATTTCAAATTATTGTTAAAAATAAAGGTATTCCTATTAATTCCAATGAAGTAAAATTATGTTTAACTCGTGGTTGGCGTGGTGAATTTGCAAAAATCTCAACTGGTGAAGGTGGAGGTATAGGATTATGGGTTGTGGACAATATCATGAATTCACATAATGGAATATTACATGTTTCTGCTACCGATTCAGAAGGTTACACCCAGGTAAAATTAATTTTCCCAGTTAATAAATCATAAAAAATAAAATCATAAAATGAGAATCCTTATTGTTGAAGATGACTACCTACAATATGAGTGGTTAGTTTCTGAAATTAAAATTGAATTTAGAAATTGTATTGTTGATGTAATACAGACTGAATTTGAATTCCGTGAAAAACTGGATTGGATAGAGTCAAATCCTCCAAATATTATATTGATGGATATTATGTTACGTTGGACTGACCCTTCACCAAACATGGTACTGCCTCCACCCGAAATCATTAAAGCTAGTTTTTATGATGCTGGATTCAGATGTCAAGAACTTTTAAGTCAGAGAGAAAATACTAAGCGAATACCAATTATTTTTTATTCCGTTTTAGATAAAGATGATCTTGAAAAAAAATTAAAAGAAGTTAAAACAAAGTTTATCCATATGAAAAAGGATTCTGACACTTCATTTTTATTTAGCCAAATGTGGAAGTTAATTAAAGCCAAATAATAAATTTGACTTGAGCTTTATATCCTGAAGCGATTTAAATCCTGATGCTCTTAATGATAAAAAAAGAATCTAAAATTCATATTTCTTACGAATTTGAGGTTTTACATAATTCGTTTAAAATTAAAAATCCCCTTTTAAGAAGGGGATTTTTCTTTTTGTCTGAATTATCTTTTATTGATATAGAATAGAGTATATTTGCCGAATCAAAAAAGAAATGATTGTTTGGAATAAAAACCAATGACTAAAGAAAGCGAGATAGAAGAAAAGCTAATTAAGCAATTAACAGAGCTTAAGTATATTAATAGACCTGATATTGTTGATAGAAAAACGCTTGAACAAAATTTCAAATCCAAATTTGAAACGCTCAATCGTGTTCGGCTTTCGGAAAGTGAATTTTTACGCTTACGTGAAGAAATAATCAACCCTGATGTATATGTTGCTTCTAAGGTATTGCGTGAAAGACAGTATTTCCAACGAGAAGATGGCACACCTCTTTATTACACATTGGTAAATATTAAAGAATGGTGCAAAAATGATTTTGAGGTTATACGGCAATTGCGTATCAATACTGAAAACAGCAATCAAAGGTACGACATTATTTTATTGATTAATGGTTTGCCTATTGTGCAAATTGAATTGAAAAAAATAGATATTTCGCCACGTAAAGCTATGCAGCAAATTGTGGATTATAAAAATGATACTGGAAATGGCTATACAAATACGTTGATGTGTTTTATGCAGTTGTTTATAGTAAGCAACAGCAACAAAACTTATTATTTCGCCAATAATAAAAACCAGCATTTTAGTTTTAATGCCGATGAACAATTTATTCCTGTATACGAATTAGCAGATGAAAAAAATAAAAAAATAAATTTTCTGGAAGCCTTTGCTGACAAGTTTCTTGAAAAGTGTACACTTGGCGAAATGATTAGCAAATATATGGTTTTGGTCGAGAGCGAACAGAAAATTATGGTAATGCGACCTTATCAAATTTATGCGGTACAAGCCATTGTAGATTGCATTAATCAAAATCGTGGCAATGGATATATATGGCACACCACAGGCAGTGGCAAAACATTAACTTCTTTCAAAGCCTCTACCCTTTTGAAAGATAATCCTGATATTGAAAAATGCCTTTTTGTGGTGGATAGAAAAGACCTTGACAGACAAACACGTGAAGAGTTCAATAAATTTCAAGAAGGCAGTGTAGAAGAAAACACCAATACCGAAACATTGGTAAGACGATTACTATCTACTGACTATGCCGACAAGGTAATTGTTACCACCATTCAAAAATTAGGCTTGGCATTGGATGGGACCTCCAAGAAAAACTATAAAGAGCGATTAGAACCATTGAGTAAAAAGCGTGTTGTTTTTATCTTTGATGAGTGTCACCGTTCACAGTTTGGCGATAATCATAAAGCCATTAAAGAGTTTTTTCCGAATGCTCAACTATTTGGATTTACAGGCACACCTATTTTTCCGGATAATGCTAACTATACTACAAGAGAAGGGGAAGAGGGTACTTACAAAACAACCGAAGATATTTTTGAAAAGCCATTGCCTGCCTATACAATTACATACGCCATAGAAGATAAAAATGTTCTAAAGTTTCATATTGATTATTTCAAAGGTAATGGAAATAAAAATCCAAAGCCAGGGGAAGCCATTGCACAACAGGCAGTAGTTGAAGCTATTCTTGACAAACATAATGCCGCTACCAATTCAAGTCGTTTCAATGCTATTCTGGCAACCGCTTCTATCAATAATGCTATTGAATATTATCTGCTTTTCAATGATATTCAAAAGAAAAGGAAAGTCGAAAATCCTGATTATGAAGTGTTAAATATTGCTTGTGTGTTCTCTCCTCCAGCCGAATTGATTGCTAAAGAAGGTGACCAGCAAAGTCAAAAAAATGCAGCCGATATAAAACAATTGGAAGAAGACTTGATAAATGAGAAATACGATAACAAACAAAATCCTGAAGATAAGAAAAAAGCGTTGATGGAAATTATTGATGATTACAACAAACAATATGGCTGTAATTATACTATCAACGAATTTGATTTGTACTATCAGGATATACAAAAGCGCATTAAAGACCAAAAATACAGCAATGCTGATTATCCTCACAAAAACAAAATTGATATTACTATTGTAGTGGATATGCTGCTTACAGGTTTTGATTCAAAATATCTCAATACCTTGTATGTGGACAAAAACCTGAAATATCATGGGTTGATACAGGCATTTTCACGAACCAACCGTGTACTGAACGACACCAAACCCTACGGCAATATTTTAGATTTTCGTTCACAGCAAGAAGCCGTAAATCAAGCCATTGCACTCTTTTCAGGCGAAGAGAAAGGACAAGCCATAAAAATATGGTTGGTAGACCCTGCGCCTGTGGTAATTGATAATTACAAAAAAGCTGTGGAAAAACTTGGTGCTTTTATGAAGGAACATAATTTGGTAAACGAGCCGGAAGAAGTTTATAACTTGAAAGGGGAAGCAGCACGAATAACGTTTGTAAAAAACTTTAAGGAAGTACAGCGATTAAAAACCCAATTAGACCAATACACAGATTTAGACGAAGCACAACAAGCCAACATAGAAGCCATATTGCCTAAGGAAACTTTGCAGGGGTTCAGGAGTTCGTACATTGAAACTGCCAGACAATTAAGAGCAATACAACAATCAAATGGTGATTCTGCGCCACCCGAAATCCAGGAATTGGATTTTGAATTTGTTCTTTTTGCTTCTGCTGTTATTGATTACGATTATATTATGAACCTAATTGCCGACAGTACGCAAAAGAAGCCCGCAAAACAAAAAATGACCAAAGCACAGGTAATCAGTTTGCTTAGTTCTCATACAAATTTGATGGATGAGCAGGAAGATTTAACAGAATATATAAACAGTTTGGACTGGAATAGTGGGCAGGATGTCGAGACCTTAAAAAATGGCTACGAAACATTTAAAATAGAGAAAAACGAAAATGAATTGGCTATCATTGCCCGCGATCATGGTTTGCAAACAGCAGACTTGAAAGCCTTTGTAGATAACATTATGAGCCGAATGATTTTTGATGGAGAAAAATTGACTGATTTATTAGAACCATTTGAGTTAGGCTGGAAAGAACGCAGAGTAAAAGAACTTGAATTGATGAAGGATTTAGTACCCCAGTTAAAAAAAATAGCCCAAGGGCACGATATATCAGGATTATCAGCTTATGAGTAAGGAGACAAATAAATTGATTCCTGAATTGCGTTTTCCTGAGTTTAAGAAGGATGGGAAGTGGGAGGACAAAACCCTTTCTGACATTTGCAATGTTACAAACGGTAAATCCAATGCCCAAGATCACTTAGAAAATGGTAAGTATCCTTTGTTTGACCGCTCTGCTGTAATAAAAGCATCTGATAGTTTTATTTTTGATTGCCAAGCTGTAATAATTCCAGGCGAAGGAATGCGTTTTATTCCCAAATATTATGAAGGCAAATTTGATCTACACCAAAGAGCATATGCATTAAAGGATTTTAATTGTAATGGACAGTTTGTATTTTATTCAATGTTACATAGAAGTAATTTATTGTCTCAAAAAGCTGTTCTTTCAACTGTTCTTTCATTGAGATTGCCCATACTTCAAAACTTTCCAATAGAAATTCCTAAAAACCCAAAAGAACAACAAAAAATTGCCTCCTGTCTTTCCTCCTTAGATGAATTGATAGCAGGGCACAGCGAGAAATTGGAGCTACTGAAGGAGCATAAAAAGGGCATGATGCAAAATCTTTTTCCGCAAGAGGGGGAAACTGAGCCAAAGGTGAGGTTTAGGGAGTTTCATAGTAAAGAAGGCTGGATTCAAGAACCATTAGATGATATTTATAAATTTATAGTTACAAATTCATATACAAGGGACGATTTGAATTATGAAAGTGGAACAGTAAAGAATATTCATTATGGTGACATTCATACAAAATTCCCTACATTATTTGATATAAGAAAAGAAAAGGTGCCTTTTATTAACTCTTCAATTTCCATTGAAAACATTAACCCTGAATGTTATTGTATTGAAGGAGATATAATTTTTGCAGATGCATCGGAAGATTTGAATGATGTCGGGAAAAGCATAGAAATAGTAAATTTAAACAATGAAAAATTAGTATCTGGAATGCACACGCTATTAGCAAGACAAAAAGAGGCAAAACTAATAGTTGGCTTTGGAGGTCATTTGTTTAAATCTAAATGGATTAGATCCCAGATTCAGAATGAAGCTCAAGGTGCAAAAGTTTTGGGCGTTTCGGCTAAGAGATTATTAAATATTAAAATTAGCTATCCTCGAAATAAGAAAGAGCAACAAAAAATAGCCAATTGTCTCTCTTCATTAGATGAATTGATTATGGCACAAGAGGAGAAAATTGGACAATTGAAGTTGCATAAAAAGGGCTTGATGCAGGGGCTGTTTCCTAAACTAAATGATTAAAAGATGAGAACAGTATTAGATGTTGCACAGCAATTAAAACTAAGTAAAGAACCAATTATATTGATTTATGCTTTTAATTCAACAGGTAAAACACAATTATCAGTAGAGTATAAAAATATTACTAAAAAGGAAAATGGAGATCATTCTGGAGTATATTTTAATGCTTATAGCGAAGATTTGTTTAGATGGGATAATGATGAATGGAATAAAAATGAAAATTTGAGGCTTGAGATAATAGAAAGCAGTTTGAATCCTTATTTCAGTGCTATCATTGAAAATCCTGTCTTACTTGAAGAAAAGCTTGCACGTTATTTACCAAAGTATACTTTTTCATTTGATATCAACCCAAACCCCGAGACAGGAATAGATGCTATTCGTTTTTCGAGAAATGGAATTAATAATATTAAAATCTCAAGAGGAGAAGAAAGAATTTTCGTTTGGTGTTTCTTCCTTGCATTATTCGATACTGATGCATGGACTGATGAGCAAGATTCTCATTTTTTTATTGATGACCCGGTATCAAGTATGGATGACCATAATGTTTATATTACTGCTGACTCAATAATTAAGCTTGTTGAAAGCAAAATAGCAAAAACTGAAAAGCGAATAATAGTCACCACTCATCATATAGGTCTGTTTTCTATACTATCGGATAGACTAATGAATAGTACTTTTAGAAATCTCACTAAACGTAACATATTAAGTATTCATAACGATGAGTTGACTTTAAAAAATCACGACAAAGATGTATTTCTTTATCATTTATATTTAATGCAAGTTCTGAATGAATGTGTAACCGAAAAAAAAGTTATGGGCTATCATTTTATTATGCTACGTCAAATTTTAGAAATTATCTCTTCTTTTTTAGGCACGCCTGGTATTAAAACAGCCTTAACAGAAATTAAAGTTGGTGATGTAGCTATGGTGGCTAATCAAATAAATTCTTTATCACATAAGGACGGAAGATTGCAATCAGCTGAATTAAACCCTTTGGATATAGAGTTATTTGATGATATTTACAATAAAATAAAAATACAGTATCCTTTTATAACTCACTAAGCATGACACAAAAAGAACAAAAGCAACTAGGCGATACCCTCTGGGACATTGCAAATGATTTAAGAGGAGTAATGAATGCAGATGATTTTCGTGATTATATGCTTTCGTTTCTCTTTCTTCGTTATTTGTCTTTTAATTACGAGGAAGCCGCGAAAAAAGAATTAGGAAAGGATTACCCCAAAAGTCCATCACAGGAAGTAAAACCAGATTTTATTGTTCCACCACCCTTGGAAATTTGGTACAAAAATTATGAAGAAGATATTGAGGAGTTCGAAACGCAAATGCGTAAAAAAGTGCATTATGTCATTAAGCCAAAACACTTATGGAGCAATATTACTGAACTAGCTCGAACCCAAAAACCTGAGTTATTGGAAACATTAGATGAAGGGTTTCGCTTTATAGAGAATTACTCGTTTGAAAGCACATTCAGAGGATTGTTCTCGGAAATCAACCTGAATTCGGAAAAGCTTGGTAAAACGCCAATAGAAAGGAATAATAAACTTTGTAAGATAATAACTAAAATAGCCGAAGGTATTGCTGATTTTTCTACAGATACTGATACACTTGGAGATGCTTATGAATATTTGATTGGAAAATTTGCGGCAGGTTCGGGGAAAAAAGCCGGTGAGTTTTATACCCCGCAACAAATCTCAACCATTCTTTCTGAAATTGTAATATTAGACAGTCACAATCCCACTACTGGTCCTAAAAAGAAACTGGATAAAGTGCTGGATTTTGCTTGCGGTTCAGGTTCCTTATTGCTGAATGTAAGAACACTGATAAAAGAAAATGGTGGAACTATCGGCAAAATATTTGGACAGGAAAAGAATATTACCACTTATAACCTTGCCCGAATGAATATGCTGTTGCATGGTATGAAAGACACCGAGTTTGAAATATTTCACGGTGACACATTGCCAAATCAATGGGATATGCTCAATGAAATGAATCCTTCCAAAAAGATAGAGTTTGATGCTATTGTAGCAAACCCGCCTTTTAGTTTACGTTGGGAACCAAACGATACATTAGCTGACGATTTTCGTTATAAGGGTTATGGTTTAGCACCAAAATCAGCAGCCGACTTAGCTTTTTTATTACATGGCTTTCACTTTCTAAAGCAAAATGGAACAATGGCAATCATATTGCCACACGGTGTGTTATTTCGAGGAGGTGTAGAAGAAAGAATCCGTACCAAATTATTAAAGGATAAAAATATTGATACTGTAATAGGCTTGCCCTCAAATTTGTTCTATTCCACAGGCATTCCTGTTTGTATTCTGATATTAAAAAAATGTAAAAGAGAAGGCGATGTGCTATTTATTAACGCAAGTGAACATTTTGCAAAAGGCAAAAGACAAAACACGCTAAGAGAAGGCGAAAACGGAGAACCCAATGACATTCAAAAAATTGTTGAAACATACAAGTACCGTACTAACTTAGACCGTTATTCCCGCAAAGTATCAATGGAAGAAATTGAAAAGAACGGATACAACCTGAATATTTCACGTTATGTAAATACATCAACCGATGAAGAAATAATTAATCTAAAGGAGGTTAATAAAAAGTTGATTGATATTGAAAAGAAGGCAAAGGATGCAAGGGATAAGCATAATGGGTTTTTGAGGGAATTGGGGCTGGAGGAGATATAAAATTGAAATGGAGAATAAATGAAGGAATTTATTACTTAGTATTTGTTTTTTACAATATTTATTTGTTAGTTTGGAACGTTATAATGTAGCTTAGATAATAGAAAGAAAGTAGGAAAAGGGAGTAATTTTTATGATTTAAAGAAAATAAGCAAAAATAAATGCCATGATTTTAAAAATCAATGGAAAAATGTGTTTAATAAGGAAATACTGCATTGCGGTCTTTCCTTTTTTTTATTCCAGATAATTTTTATCTTTGAAAACTGAATTTTGAATGTGTAATTAATAAATTATTAATAATGATACCAAAATATTGGTTAGACAAACAAATAAATTTACACTTTGTTAAAATAGTTCTCTTACTTACACTATGCTATTTCAACTCAACCCAAATGAAAGGACAAAGTTTTGGTGACATAATTCAAGCATGTCATGATCTTCGTGACAGATCTTCGAATCAAAATTATAATAACAATAATTATAGCCATTCAGAATATAGTGGTCCAACGCAAGCTCAAATAGCTGCACAGCAGGCTGCAAGGGAAAAACAAATTCGAGAAAAAGAAGCGAAAGATTTAAATCAAACAGGACTTGATGCATTTGTTCGAGGTGATTATAAAACTGCATTAAAATACTTTAAAAATGCATTGCAAAAGATGCCTGATAATTCTAGTTTTTCCTATAACATCAGAATCACAAAGGAAGAGATAGCAAAAGAAGAAGAAAGAGAAAAGTACGAAGAATTTCAAAGGAATAAGAATGGCATAAATGAGAGATGGAAAGGTGAAAATCAAAATAAAATAGGTTTAGATAAAAGAGAAAGTTCTAAATTTGGTTTAGACAAAAAAAGTAATTCCAATTTCGGTTTAGATAATAAAGATAATTCTCATTTTGGGTTAACAAACAGCAGACCAATTCTAAACAAACTAAGGATTACTGATTACAATGATTTGAATCCTCAGATTGCAAAGTATATGAGAGAAGCAGATAATGTAAAAGTACCAGAATTTACATGGGATGAAATTTTACAAATGAATATTGATGGACTAAGAAAAAACCAAGAAAAAAAAGAATATTATTTGTATGGAAGTAAAGCTGTAATAGATGTTTTCAATTTATTTGATGCTCTTTCACCGGGCCAAGAATTAGCTGTTAAAGTGGCATTAGAACTTTTTATTAAACCTACATCAGCAGGAATGAATGAGGCAGAGATTCTAATTTTTAAACAAACAGCAATGCGAGAAAAAGTATTGAGTATATTAAAAGATCCTGTTAAGGGTCCTCAATTAACATCAATTATTAAAACATTAAGAGAACACAAACCACTAGGTATTGATGTAAATCCGGAACAAATAAGATTTGCTAACGCAGTTCTTGATCCTAAACTTGGAAATTCATCAACAAAAATTATGTGGAGTGCTATGCTTTCCAATGAAGCCGTGAGTGCCTATGTTAATACAGCTGTTAAAGCAGCCGCCGGTTTTTTTAGTGACGGATTATTAGGAAAAATAAGAATGGAAACACAAAATCGTTTTGCTTCATTAAGGGATATTAATGATAAAATAATTTTAGGAGAGCAATATTTAAATACTGCAAATGAATTTGAAAAACCAATTATTGAGTATCAAATTGGAATTCTTGAGAAAAGAATGGGAGCGTTTAACAAAGTCCCTGACGTTGTTAACACTTGTATTTCAGATTTCGCTGATTATAAAGAGATTGGAGAAAATAAAAAAACAGAATGATAAATCTAAAAATATTTTTAATTTCTCTGGCAACTTTTTTTATTATTAGCTGTGATAAGAGTTTACAATCCGGTGATATTTGTTCTGTAGTTAATGACAGTATAAGTTTTGGTGCAATAAAAATTTTAGCAATTGAGGATAGTGTAATACATATAAAGCTTTATCGAAATAAATATTATTCAGGAAGGCCCAATCAATTAAATATTGGTGAATTAACAATAGATCCAGATACAGCAAATTTGAATTTTGGGATACCTCATTTGGCAATAACTAAAAGCAGCTTTTATAAATGGAACCCTAAATTCATATTAAATGAGAATGTAACAGATGAAGAATCAAGTTCTTGTAATAGTTGGAATAAAACTCAAATTAATAAATAAAAAAATAACATGAAATCAATTTATTATTTAACATTTGTAATATTATTTTTTAATAATTTAAATGCTCAAACTGATCATCTTGTAGACAATAAAAATTCAAGTCGTAAATTGAATAATTTTATTGATGATTATTTTAATGGTATTAAATATACGAATACACCTCGTGATACACTAAATTGTTTCATAAATTATCTTCGAACTGAAGACATGAATCAGATGGATGTTCAAGAGGTTCATGACAATAGACCTCGTGAATTTGTTCATTGTGTGGATCATATTCAGGACTATTATCTTTGTTGTAAAAAAATAATTTTGATTTCACAAAGAATGAGGTCTGGTCCTGCGACTTCAGAAGATGCAAGGAAATATTATATAATGGGTGTTACTTTAATGAATGATACTTCAAACAAAAAGGAAGGAGATTATTATCTTGCGGTTGAAAAGTTTGATAAAGCCAGGTTAATTGCACCTTGGTGGAATGATGTTTATAAAGAATTAGCCCTATCACTTGAATATGCACAATACTATTATTCAGCTATAACAAACTTTCAACTTTATTTATTAACTAAACCTTCTAAAGATGAGGCTCAAAAAGTTCAGGAAGAAATTTACAAATGTGAAGCTATGTTGGAAAAAGAGAAAAGTAAAGAGAATAAATAATAATCTTAATAAAACATGAAACTAACTTATTTATTTTTAGGTATTTTATTATTGTCAATCAATATAAATGCCCAAACTAAGAACGAAAGAAGCGATTATAATAATTGGTTCTACAAAAGATTATTTGCTAATTCAAGTCCCCAAACATCGAAGGACACTATAAATGTTTTTACTGCTGAACTTCAAAGACAATTCAATGAAATAGAAAGTAATTGGAATGAGTTTGTATTTGATTGGGATAACTTGCGAAAAAATATAATTTTGATTTCCGTAGGATTAAAATATACTCTATCAATTCCTGAAGAAGCCAGAGCTAATTTCATCGAAGGGGTTACTTTAATGAATGACACCTCAAATAAAAAAAGTCAGGATTATGATTTACCTATTCAAAAACTATATGCAGCTAATGCGCTTGCTCCATGGTGGAATGAAGTTTATAAAAAATTAGGTATTGCTCATGAACTTGCTGAAGATTATGAGTTGGCAATACTTTACTTTCAATTATATTTACTTACCCAACCTCCTCCAGAAGAAGCGCGACAAGTTCAGGATGAGATTTACATAAATAAAGCAAAGGCTGAAAAAGAGCATAATGAATGGCTGAAAACACACACAGTTAACCCAAATGGAACAGTGTCGCCTAAACATTAATTGTTAGCAATAATAAATGAAAACAATAACAGCAGCTTTCAAAGAATTGAACGACAAAAAGCACTAAAAGGTATCTCATCCTGTGAGGACTTGCAGAATAAAATGGAAATAATAAAATGTTATCAAAACAATTATCAAGAAAATATACCGCACTGCATGATAAATTGAGTGTTTTATTTTTATACCAGGAAAAAAGGAATAAGGAAATACTTGCTTATCATGAAAATTGTACTTTTTTTTAAATAGCCTTGAACAGAAGTATAATTTGTATGAATCATTTAAAGTTGAAAATCCGGGAATGGTTTTATTTGATGACAGACAATATGATTTATTGAGCGATGCAGCAAAGCAAATGATGGATTATCTTAAAAAGTTTGTTCCTGTTCTTCAGGATGTTTCTGATTTATTCAGGGATATTAAGTTGCAGATGGAGGAAATGCTTCGTTATCATCAAACATTTTCTTTTGGTTCCCTGCCTAATAAAAAAGTTGTAGAAATACTGAATAAGGTTGAAGCAAAAATCGTATTGTTAGAAAATCAACAAAAGGAAAAACTGATTGTTATTGATGAATATCTGGAACAATATAAAAATATCTGTTCTGCTTATTATGCGGGAAATGACTGACGAGAATTATTTTAAGAATTAGGATGACAACAAGCAAAGATTACAAAAAAGCAAAATCGGAATTTGACAAGGCATTTGGAGATTATGCTTCGATGATGTATAAATGTTATGGTGTGGTTTATGAAATGCCGGAGTTATATTATTCGGAGGAATTGGCAATGAAAGGGGAGGAGCAAGTGCAAACTGCTTTTTATAAAGAGAAAATAATGGAACTAATAAATATAAATAAATTATTAACAACTAAAATATAAAATTATGGGAAAAAAAACCGGACAGGTATGCTTTTCATTCTTCCTTTATGGTTTCAGGTTAATAATCGGAGAAAAACAATAAAGTTCAAATTTAAAATATGAAAACAAAAATAAGAGTGATTGTTAATCCCTCATATTTTACTTTATATTTTTAACTTGTACTAGATATATCGGTATCCTTTCAATAATCCGCTGAACATGCCTGATTTAATCTTTCATTGAATCATAAGTAGTTTTCATATTCATTTCACCTAAAGACTATTCCTCGCAATTAATAACGTAACTTTGCCTCCTTCAATAATTTTTATTGAAGATAAGTAATTTTATATTTTAAACTTAAAGAATCGCTGTGGAAATAATTCCTGAAAGAGTGGTTGAAATGGCACTTGATTTTTATAATCATCTCGGACCAATTGAAAAAGAAGTATTCGGAAATAAATATTTCGAGCGTCAGCCTGAGTTAATAAACTATACTAAACAATTTTTTAAACGACTGAAATTAAATGATGCTGTTTATTTGGAATATGCTGAAATACTTGTTATCCTGTTCCGATGTTACGATTATTATGATTTGAGAATTCCTGATGTGCTTGGCAATGAAGTTTATTCCCAACCAATCAACAATTCAACCCAATCAACAATTAACATTTCTTATTTGAGCAATGGCATGTATTTTTATCGCATTACATCTGATAAAGAAACTATGCAAGGGAAGTTTATGAAGCAGTGAAGAACTAAGAGTGATGAGTGAAGAATGATTTATTAAACCAAATTATTTTAAAACAACAATCTTTCCATTTGGTGGAACTTAATTTCCGGTAATGATTTTCCAGTAATAGATTCCATCATTGAAATTAGATATATTGATTTGTTGTTTCCCACTTGATTCAAACAAATTCTTGACATAAAGAATCCTTCCGGTTATATCGGTTATGATTAATTCACCTTTTCCTGCGGGTAAAGTATAGGATAAAATAAAATTACCATCAGAAGGATTCGGATATATACTTGCCGACAAAACCATTGGTGAGTTAATTTGAGAAGTATTAGTGTACCCTGGATGTTCTATCCTGTTATAATAATTATAGGTACATGGACCTACGACCCAACCATCAGGCAAACTGTCTCCGCCTCTGTTTTGGGTTATGAACATAAATGGAGCAAAACCATAAGTCCAGTAAGGATAATTGGTTGCAAAAAAACCGTTAAGATGACCGGATGTATTATAATTTCCTGAATTGTCCATCACTAATGGAAAAGTATTGATAGGAAACCATTCAAAAGTTCCGAACATTATACTGTCAATTGCACCCCACCATGGTGTACCATGAACTTGTGTATGAGTAATATCACCTAAACCTAAATTTGAATCATGATATAAAACAGGATTTTGAACAAAACTTTCATAATAACTATTGCTGAATTGTTGCATGAACCTTGTATGTATATCAGGAATATATTGAATGGTATCCGTGCATTGCCCATAGGCATGATTACTGTTATTGGTATTTGAAACATCTGCTGTCATATAGTTGCTCAACATATTAGCTGAATTAAATATTTTGTTTTCAGATGAGAAGTAAGGACAAATCTGAACGCCTCCTCCATTTCCAAAACTAGCTAACATATCTAAACATCGCTGCCTGTAACCTCTATGATTCGGAGCTATATCAAAATGGTCAGGATCTTCTGAATTAATTATTCCTGTGCATCCATGTGCATCATCAGGTACATTGTCAACATCATCATTCAGAAAATGATTTGGAGCGAGGGCAATACATCCGTGAATATCATGAACGGTTGAGTCACAAATCAATGGATTTGAGGAACCACTTCTGCCATCTGTTTCAGATAAATCAACAGCAATACTTCCAATATTACCGGAGTCTTTTAGCCATCGGGCAAATTCAAACCCTTGTGTCATGGAACCATGAGTGGGATCAAAATAATGCGGACCATAGGGAGTATAATTATAAGCCAGTTTAAATTTGGGATATGTTTCATCAATAGTAAAGCTCATATCCATCTCTATAACTACTTCCGGTTTTTGCATTGAGCAGGAGGAGCAATTAGTATTTACATAATTTATCTCAGTTTCTGCATCACCTATTAACTGTTTAAATTGCTTGTAGCCGTATTCAGTATAAAAACTATAACTTGAATCGCGGTAACCTGGTGAATTTTCAAAAATCGGATGACCACAACCATCATAACCTGAATCATACAAAGTCACTCCATTTGAGTTATAATTACTATCCCAAAATTCATAATCTATCCAGAATCCATCAATTTTTCCGGTATAAGAATTATTCAAATTATATGCTGCAATTGTATCCATATCAGCAACAGATTGTTTTATGGTACCATCTAATCTATCTGGTAAATCACCAATTGTGGCAAATACTTTCAAGCTAGTATCGTTTGCCTTTGCAGCAGTAATAAAATCCGAAAGTCTTTGTCGGATATGGGGATTTGATTCTGAAAGTATTCCAAATACAGGATATCCGCTGGAGCATGAGCCGGATGTTTGCTGATGGGAATAAATACCATCAATAATTAATTTGTTGAAATGGTTAATCTTAATCCAATTCAAAAGATTATTCGTTTCAACATACGAAGAGGAGGAAACTCCTTCATCATATAAAAACACATAATCAAGAAATACATCATTAGGATATATTGCATGCATCCTGATTCCCCGATTATAATAATAAGGGCAAAGGGATGTTGTTGCAGTACACGAATTAGCATCGGTAACAGTCACAGTATAAGTCCCGGAGGACATGTTACTTATTGTAGCAGTTGTTCCACCCGTCTGAGACCATAAATAGGTATAGGCAGGAGTTCCTCCATTCACATTTACAATAGCAATATTTTCAGATCCGCCATAACTTACAAATTCAGGAGAGCCAGAAACACGAACGGGAAAAGTATTAAATGATGGAATTAAATCAGGAGGTTGCGTAATTGTTGCTGAGGTAGTTGCAGTGCAACTGTGCGCATCCGTAATAGTAACTATGTAAGCTCCGGCAATTAAACCACTTATGTTAGCTGAAGTAGAATTGTTACTCCATGAATAACTATAAGGATAGGTTCCACCAGTTTCAGTTGCAGTAAGTGCTCCAGTATTCCCATCAAAACAACGGACATTGGTTTGCGAGGAAATACTTGCATACCATGCAACCGGTTGAGTTATTGCAATAATTGAAGTTGCAGTACAATTATGCGCGTCTGTTACCGTCACCGAATAATTCCCTGCTGTTAAACTACTTATATTAGCAGTTGTGGCGCTATTACTCCATAAATATGTATATCCTGAAGTGCCACCAACTCCGGTTACAGTTAACGCTCCATTATTGCCCTGATAACATGTAACATTGGTTTGAGAAGAAATACTGACAGATAATACAGGAGGCAAAATTGCTGTAGATGCAGTTTTTGTACATCCAAATACATCCGTAAGAGTTACGGAGTAATTCCCTGATGTCAAATTGCTGATGGTTGCGGTTGTGGCAGAACCCGCTGACCAGATATAAGTATAAGGTCCATCAGAAAAATCGCTGAATGCTATTGTGTTTATAATTCCATTAGTTTGCCCGTAGCAGGAATTGTTTGTTTGTGATAAAGAAAGGTGAATTTGAGGATGTTGAGTAATTGTTGTTGCTGCTGATCTTGTGCATCCATTTGCATCTGTAACTGTTACTGAATAGTTGCCGGCAGACAAATTACTAACTGTGGCGGATGTTGCAGTAATTGGAGACCATACATAAGAATAAGGAGTGTTGCCTCCGGATGGATTAACATTAATTATTCCTGTATTCCCTCCAAAACATGCAACATTTGTTTGGTTAAAATATGTCGGAGGTGTAAGTAGGATTTGAGCGATGCAAGTGATATTGCTTCCATTATCACTTCCAATAGTAATAGGGTCATTTGCAATCACACGTATTCTATAATTAGTTCCTCCCGTAACAGAAATTGGAATTGTTCCGGATATTGTTCCAGCACTTGTAGAATGCACCGTCCCAATGTTTGTAACGCCACTATTGAAACTACCTGCGGAATTACTCAATTGTGCAGTAAAGAAATTAATGCTGAGAAAGTTACCGGAAACTGTATAGGGAATAGAGACACTGCTTCCGGCGCAATACAATTGAGGACTTATGGCGCCTGTATTAATAGTATTTGCAATAACTTCCTGGTTGCTGCTGAAACCAATGGCGAATAGCATACATAAGATTAATCTTGGCATCTATATATCAGCTGAAAAGATATTAATATTTAAAGGTATGCTATCCCTTTCAGCAATCATTCTTGTAATGGGTTTCGATTCGATGATGATTTTCTGTTCCATTTGTATTCGGCAAAGATAGTTTAAATCTTTCAACAATTCTTAAATCAGGGTTATCTGATACAATTTTCAATTGGGAGAATTAGAGTTTGAATTAACACCTCCTAAAAGCTTTGATTTATCCAAAAACTCTTTAGCCTTTGCAGTGTCACCCTTTGCCTTATAAATTAAACCTGAATAGTAAAAAGCATCGCTTCTTTTGGGATTTAATTCAATGACTTTTTCAAAATATTTCAAGCCCTGATCTAAATCACCTTTATTGGTATAAGCTTCTGCCAGATTAAAATATGGTCCATCATCACCTCCTGATTTAATAGCTTCATTCAAATATTTAATAGCTTCATCATATTTCTTTAATTTATTCAGAGATTTTCCCAGATTATAATTCAGGATGTAACTATCATGACTATAATTCAAACCTCCTCTATAATAATATACAGCTGAATCAAAATTGTTCAGCATATAATATACATACCCAAGTTTGGTATATATTTCGGTATATTTAGGATACATTTCAATGATTTTCTTCAGGTAAGGTTTTGCCATGTTAAAGCTGTCTGCCTGGTGCTGTTTATTCTTAATTACATTTGCTGAGTCAATTAGCGCGTAAGAATATCCTTTATTAAGATTGACGCTATTCGGTGAAGATTTAATATCGGCGGCAAACAAGGAAGTATCATCTTTCCAATCCATATTTCTTGAAATGGACATTACGGAATAGATCCCTAAAATTGCTACAATGATAAATAATGAAGTTTTATTTTTAATGACAGAATCAAACTGCATTGTCTCGGATTTTTGTTTTCTGTTAACAGGATTTGCCAGTTTATTAATGTAATAAGCAACAATTAAACAAAATCCTAAAGAGGGCATGAAAACAAACCTTTCGGACATAGATGTCCCAATCGGAAAAAAGATATTAGAAACCAAAGCAAAGGTAATTGCAAAAAAGAAAATGGAATAAGATATTATTGTTTTCTTTTTGAATTGAATGATTGCAATAACTGCAATAGCAATTATTGCAATGAACGAAACTACAGCGCTTATATCGGAAAAAGATTTAAGCGAAATAGTGTTGTAATCATAAAAACAGGAAAGCGGGTAGGGGATAACCATCATTAAAAAATACTTGCCTATTGTGTAAACAATGGTTGCAAACTTTTGAACTGATGTTGCACCAACAAAAGGATCGTTAAGTATGTCTGTAATTTCTGAACTAACACTTCCTGCAGCAAATTTTGTTCTCAGAAAAATAAATATTGCACCGGCAACTATTAATGGAATTGTAACAAAAACATAATCTTTAAGGCTTGCCTTTCTAAAAAAGAACAAAGTAAATGGAATCATTACTATAAACATAAAAGCGTTCTCTTTTGATAATATTCCAAGGAAAATAAGAACGAAGCCAATAATCAAATCCTTTATTTTTCTTCCATTATCAATATAGTTCAGGAAACAAATTATTGAAAAGATAGAGAACAGCATGCACATTATTTCATCGCGGCTTTTAATGTTTGCTATTACTTCGGTATGAATCGGATGAGCAATGAATATTAGTGTGGTTAGTAATGGAATAGCTGAATTTGCAAATAGTTTTAATTGCGAATGCTCAAATAATTTCCTGATAAAGATGAAAATCCCGATAGCACAAATCGCAAATAAAAGAATATTAATAAAATGACTGAAGTGAGGACTCAATCCGAGGAACTGGTATTCTATCGCAAAAGTTACCAGGGATAGAGGTCTGTATCGTCCACCTGCAACTATATTATTTGTGCTTTTCTTTAAATACCCTGTAAAGGCATCATTTGTCATAATGTCTTTTATCCCGCCAACTCCTTTCTTTACAAAATCATTTTGCGAATCAACCACCAGATCATCCAAAGCATAATCATTCATGATGGAGTTTCCATAAACAATAAATGTAAAAACAAATAAAATGATGTAAGCGTATCTATTAGTTAACTTAAAAGACTTACCACTTTTTGAAGATTCGTTTGAAGTAACTTTCTTCGTAGCAATTTGCTTTTTACCCAGTTGATTCTTACTCATTAATCCTAGTCTTAAACAACATTAATTATTCGAATTTGCTTTCACTCCACCAAGTTCTTTAGATTTATCAAGAAACTCTTTCGCCTTAACCGAATCCCTTTTCGCCTGGTATAATAAACCCGAATAGTAATATGCATCGGCACGTTTCGGATTCAATTCAATCACTTTCTTAAAATATTCCAATCCCTTATCTCCATCCCCTTTATTGGTGTAGGACAATGCTAAATTAAAATAAGCACCTTCGTATTTAGGATTTATTTCAATAGCATGATTTAATACTTTAATCGCTTCATCATATTTCTTCTGTTTATCCAAAACTTTCCCCTGGTTATAATTTAACTCAGCATCATCAGGTTTAACTTTTAATCCTCCTGCATTATAATAAAAAGCTGAATCGAATTTATTCTCCATATAATATATAAAGCCCAATAATCTGTAAGCATCAGTATATCCAGAATAGATTTTCATTGCTTTTTTCAGATATGGTTTTGCAAGATTAAAGGTATCCGCCTGATGTTTTTTATTAGTAATTAATTTCCCTGCATCAACTAATGAGTTCCCAATGTCTTTATTAAGATTTGCACTGTTCGGCGAAGTGACAACATCGGCAGTAAACAGCGACATATTGTCTTTCCAATCCATATTTCTCGCTATCGTTTTAATTGAATAGAGCCCTGTTAATACAACTAAGATAAATAAACAGGTCTTGTTTTTAAGAATGGAAATGCCCGGAATAGTTTCTTTATCGGTTTTATTCGATGATGATTTCGATAGGGTAGGGGAAGCCAGTTTATTAATATAATAAGCCACAATAAAACAAAATCCTAAGGAGGGAATAAAAATAAATCGTTCCGTCATGGTTGTTCCAATCGGGAAAATGATATTCGATACCAATGAAAAGGTAATCGCAAAAAATAAAATGGAATAAGAAAGAATTGTTCTCTTCATAAATTGCATGATGGCAATTACAGCAAGCGCAATTATCACCAACAATGAAACGATTACACTAATATCTGAGAATGATTGAAGCGGAATCACATTATAATCATAATCACTTGAAAGTGGACTGGGGAAAATCAGCAACAAAAAGTATTTCCCTATCGTATATGTAATAGTAGCATACTTTTGAATAGCAGTAGCTCCAAGGAATGGGTTATTTAAAATATTATGAACATCTAAATCCAATCCTCCTCCTGCAAATTTATTTCGCATCACCCAAAAAATCCCTCCGGCAATAACTAATGGAGTTCCAATCATCAGGTAATCCTTAACAGAAGCCTTCCTGAAAAACCATATAGTCATCGGAATTATCAATAAAAAGGTAAATGAGTTTTCTTTCGATAACAAAGCAAGAAAGAAAAGCACAAATCCGATGACGAGATATTTTATTTTTTGTCCTTTATCAATATAATTCAAAAAACTAATCGTTGAAAACAGGCAAAACAACAAAGAAAGTATCTCATCACGGCTTTTAATATTTGCCACCGCCTCCGTATGAATCGGATGTGCTATATACAATATGGCAGCAATTAATGGAATCGCCGAATTTTCAAGATGTTTAAGCGGAGAATGCTTATTCAGTAATTTCCGGATAAATATAAATACCCCGATCCCACAAAAAGCAAACAGCAAAACATTGATAAAATGACTGAAATGAGGACTTAATTCAAGAAATTGATATTCTATTGCCAGCGTTATCAGCGAAAGAGGACGGTAACGACCACCGGCAACAAGAGCATTCTCCTTTTTATCAAACCCAACAAACATATCAGTCGTCATGATATCTTTTATCCCTTTAAAACCCTTTTGTACAAACTCATTTTGAGATACAACCACAATATCATCAAGCGCATAATCATTCAAAATCGAATTCCCGTAAACAATAAAGGTAAAAGCGATCAAAACCCAATAAATCAAATTCTTGTTTTTCGATTTACCTGGTTCCTTCAATGGAGCATTCGCTGTTTTCCTATCCGAAGCAATAGGTTTTTTAGATTTTTGTTGTTTACTCATATTCAATTCCCGCAGATTTCTAATTTATTATAACCTTGCAAATATTAATTTAAAGATTGAATTATCCAAATAAGCAAAAGATATAGTCAATTTTATTATATTTCCGTTCTTTCCATTCCGCTCCATTTTCCTTCGTGAAATTCGTGTCAATTCATTTCCGATAATATCATAATTAATCAGTGAATCTGTGGCTGTTTTCCCATTTGAAATTCCTCCCCATATTTAACCGTCTTTGTTCGCATAATTCGTGTCTTATTCTTCCATTCTCAAATCTCCATTCTCAACTCTCAATTTCCCCTTTTTCCTAATTCATAATTCGTGATTCCTAATTAAAATAGTCTGCCATTTTGTCATACACCATAAAACCCCCATTGATTATCAGTTATTTTACGAATCTGCAACAAAATCTAACGACGCTTAAACAAAATCTAACGACGCTGATTTATTTTCGAAGCACCCTTTTTATTCATTTTCCCTATCTTTTTGATGTTTTTACTCCTCTTTAACAAAATCTAACCATCCTTCATCCTGATTTTACCCCTCTCAAAACTGCATTTTTGTCACACTTTCGTGTTTTTTTATGTTTTTTCTCCGTGCGAACGCATCTCTCAACAAATCTAACGACGATGATTTATTTTCGCAAGCCTCTCATTTTTTTCCGAAAGCCAATGATTTTTAAGAAAATTAGCCTCTCAAAATATTCATCGAATCTCACATCAGATTTTAAGACAATTAATGGCAATAAAATGACAATCTCTTTTAATTTAAAAGCAAAGAAAAATAAACAAAAGAAATTGACACGAATTGCTCGAATTTAAACCACAGAGTGGTTATATATTGGTAGAATTAAAGAATACCTATTATATAAGGTGCCATCACAGAGTGGTGAAATATTAACAGTAACAGGTATAGGAATGGTTTTGGACCACCAGAGGTGCGGAATAGATTATTATTGAATGGATTAGAAATCCATAGTGAAATATGAAGGATTGCAAATCATACATATCATTTATTTGACATATCCAGCGTATTGGGTGTGATATTTTATTATCACGCAACCTTTTATTATTTAATATCATCTATAAATATATTGATGGCTTCACAATTCAATCATATTTGACATGAAAGATAGTTATTGTATTTTAATATATTAATTTAAAAGAATCAATATGGGACAAAAAATCTTACTTTTAATAATTTCAATTTTATTATTTCAATTTGTCAATTCGCAGAATGATAGTGATGTAAAAATGAAACTGAATGGTTTTGGCGACATCATCTATGGTCAGCCATTCGGTAATGCTGCCAATAAGGCAACTCAGGATACTTTCAATAAATATGGTGAACAAAACTATTTATCCGGGATGCATAAGGGATTTACATCTCATGGAATAGATATGCTTGGCACAGTATCTATGAAGGGCAACCTTAAATTTCAAACGGAGGTTAATGTGGAGGGCAGCAGGGGAGCTGACGGTGGCGCATTGGATATTGAAATAGAGCGGTTGTATCTTGATTATGGTATTTCGGAGCAGTTTGGATTGCAAGTTGGTTTTATGTTTACTCCTATTGGCTACATAAACCGGAACTTGTATTCAAGGGCATGGCTGATGAATTCCATTCGCTTTTATCAAGCTGTAGAATCAGATGCCGGTGTTATTCCTAATCATTTTGTTGGTGCTACTGCTTATGGGAATTTTGTTCTTCCTAAAGGAAATGCTTTGAGTTATATTATAGGTTATGGTAAAGCCAGGGATATTTCACCGGCAAATGAAAATTTTGCTAATGATAATCCGGGATACCAGTTTGCGGGAAATCTTGAATGGCACTATACGGGAGAATCCGAGTTTATGCTTGGTTTGGGAGGATTCAGTAATGAGATTCATACCTATAATATACCTGATTACGGAGAAATGGTTACCATTACTGATAGTTCCGCTTCTCCATTACTACTTCAGGAGCTTGGATTTAATCCTTATATAAAATATTCAGGAAAATTATTTGATCTTCTTGTTGAATATACTTATGTAAATATGGTTGTTTTGCAGGGAGATTATCCTGCTGATACGAAGTTGAATACTTTATCGGCTGAATTGGCAATAAATGGAAAAATAAAAGGGAAAAGGTTTGCCCCTTATGTGAGGTATGATTTTATTTTCTTCCCAAATGGTGGCGGACCTTATTATGGTTTAAGAGTAGTTTCGGATAATGTTCTGACAAAGGTTTATACTCCGAATTTCAATGCCATAATGAGCGGAATAGCTTATGATATATCATCACATAACAGGATTAAGATTGAATATATTCATAACTTTGACGGACCATTTCAGGCAAACGGAATATTTCTTCAGACAGCTTTTGGATTTTAATTTAACTGATTAAGAATGAGAAAACCAATCCTAGTATTATTTATACTATTTCCATTATTTCTTTCGGTATCATGGAAGGATAATTCTTCCCTTGTTGTAATTGTGAATAGTCATAATTCAACGGATAAGCTTACCAAGTCTGAGGTGAAGCTTATTTATCTGAGAAAAATAACCAAGCGGTGGAATAGTATTAATAAAAACATAGTTCCTGTTGACCGGAAAGATTCCCCTGACATAAGAAAGGACTTTCTGAATACCGTTTTAGGAATGACGGATGATGAGTTGGAAAGATATTTTACGGAGCAGACTTATAAATATGAGGATTTACCGCCTATACAATTATCGTCAGATGCTGAAGTAATTGATTTTGTTGGGAAGAATATTGGTGCAATAGGTTATGTGAGCATTAATTCGGTGAGTTCAGACAATAGTTCTGTTAAAGTTATATATCCATAATGGTGGAGATAAATGAACTTTAAATTTAACATATCGAAACGGATTACAATAGGATATTTTATTATTCTATTGATTGCAACGATTGCGAGTGTTGTAAGTATTCTCAGACTTCAGAATAACAGGAGCCAATATAATGAAATATCAGATGTTTACCTGCCTTCGATTTCCAATCTGAAAGAATTTGAAGCATTAAGTAAAGAGTCGAATAAACTTATCATTAACTGGATATATATTTCTAAGAAAGAAGAAAAAGAACGATTAAAAACCATCCTAAACCAGGAATACCCTGATTTGAGACTCAGAATGAATCAGTTTTCAGACACACACGATAATAGTGAAATGAAAAAGGATCAGCTGAAATTATTGCAGGACTATGATGCAATCATTTCCATGCAAAGGAAGATAATGAATAATCTATCGACTGCACAACAATACGCAAGTGATTCACTGGTAGATGCTTCGATGACTATTCTTGAAAATGAAATTAAGCCCCATTATAATGTTAACCAGATAAATTTAAGAAACCTTATAAACAGAGAAACAGCCGATTTAAAACAGGTTGAGGCAGGATTGGATAAGTCATTGGCTTATCTGACTTTAACAATGATTATAATGTTGGCTTTGATTCTGATTATCGGAACAATTGCATCTTATCTTGCTACGAGAAGCATAACTAAACCATTTAAAGGATTAAAGGATATAATAGTAAGTTTAAGTAAAGGTGAAATACCGGTGATAAAACCAACAAGAAGAGAAGATGAAATAGGAGAAATGACAAATGCTATTGCTGCCATGACTGAGAGTATCAGCTTGAAAGCTGAATTTGCAACAGAAACCGGTATCGGAAATTATAATAAAGATTTCAAACTATTAAGCAACAATGATATACTTGGGCTTGCTTTGGTTCAAATGAGGAATAATCTGCATAGCGCAGCAAAAGAAGATTACGGACGAAACTGGCTGAATACAGGCTTGGCAAAAGTCAGCGAGTTATTAAGAATTAACAATGATGATGAAAGCCAGATGTACGCTACTATCATTACCTTTTTATCGGAATATATAGAAGGCGGTTGTGGTGCGCTATTCATAATTAATGATAAAGATGAAAAGGATATTTATCTTGAATTAGGTTCAGGTTATGCTTTGGAATTGAATACTTATGAGAAAAAGAAAATACTGTTAGGAGAAGGGCTTACAGGTCAGGCAGTAGTTGAAAAGAAGACAATGATTATTGAAAATGTTCCTGAAGGATTTATGAGAATATCATCGGGACTTGGTGAATCAACACCTAAAACCATTATTATAATACCATTGATTTTTGAAAATGAAGTAAAGGGAGTTATCGAAATTGCAAGTTCAGTTATTTTTACTGAATTACAAAAAGAGTTTCTTGAGAAATCATCGAAGAATATTGCCATTGCAATTGATTTAATTTCAAGGAAAGCGAGGACTGAAAATCTATTGATTGATTCACGACAGCTTAATGAGAAATTAAAATCGAATGAAGTTGAATTAAAAACTGCTAATGAAGAATTAAGTACATTTGTTTATCGGGCATCTCATGATTTGAGAGGTCCTCTTAGCTCAATACTTGGATTAGTTTATATTTCAACAGTAGAAAAATTAGAGAAAAAAGGGGAGCAATATATGAAAATGGTAGGGGAGTCAGCAAATAAACTTGACAGGATATTAAATGTATTGATAAAAACAATGTCAATAAACGAAGGAGTTCTTAAAATTGATAAAATAGATTTCAAATCAATGTTTGATTCATTAATTGAAAACCTCAAAGGTCAGGATGAAATGCATAAGACGAAATTTATTACGGATATAGAAGTTGAAGGAGATTTTTTTTCTGATTATGAAATATTAAATTATACTTTGAATAATATTGTCAGTAATGCTGTTAAATTTCAAAACCGTTCCATTCCGGAATCTTATGTCCTCATAGGGATAAATAGTTATGAGAAAGGGGTAAAAATAACTATTTCAGATAACGGTATAGGAGTAAAAAAAGAACTGCAAGGAAAATTATTTGAAATGTTTTTCAGAGGAGATACCAAAACAAGTGGTAGTGGGTTAGGACTATACCTGGTTAAAAAAGCGATTACTAAACTTGGAGGAAAGATTGAATTTATAAGCGAAGAAGGAACAGGTACATTTGTTACTATAGTTTTACCAAATCTATCAATAATAGATATAGAACAAGTTCAAAATAGAGAAAAGTATTCTTATCTGAAAAATGCAACAGGGTAGTTGATAATAATTAAAGAAATAATTAGTTGACATGGTTTTAGGTTTTTATTTGGTAGTTTATAATCGGTAGTTAAGTATCATCTGCCAATTAGTAAAAAGACCGTTAGAAATGACGGTCTTTTATTTTTATTAAGAATTCAACTGACTGATAACTGAATTAATTTATATTTTATATTGAAATGAGTATTTACATATTAAAAAAATATTTTTCACGCAACCATATTAAGAAATTTTTCATCTATACAAAAAGCAGCACTTATTATAAATCCAAAAATTAAAATCACAATGAATCACAATTACATCAGCAAAACAACAAAAAAGAATAATTTTTTCTTCCCTCTAATGAGGAAGTTTATGTTGGTTTCAGTTATTATTGTTTTCACTTCAATTCATCTCTCTGCGACGGTTTCATCTTTTAAGTTTTACCAATCTAACGGAACCTTTACAACAGTTGTCGGTCAGCAGGGTGCTGTATCAATTGCCGCAAATGCGGGCGACAATAATATATATACTAATAGCGGGACAGGATATCCTATTGGATTTACATTTAACTATAATGGAACAAGTTTTACCACATTCTCTTGCGTTGATGACGGATATCTACAATTGGGGAACTCACTTAATACCGACCCGACTACTCCGCTTAGTTCACTTTCTAATTGTATATCTGCAATGGGATGTAATTTATATAATGTTAGTGGAGGAAGGATAGACTACCTTTTGAGTGGAACGGCACCGGGAAGAATTCTTACACTGCAATGGACAAGTATGAGTATGAAAACGGATGGTTTAGCAGGACATTTAAATTTTCAAATTCAGCTTTTTGAATCAAGTAATATGATTCAGATTGTATATGGTTCTTGTGGAACATCATCTTCTACTACCTATACACCGCAAGCCGGGATGACGGGTGCAAGCACATCCGACTTTATTGACAGAACCCATACAAATGGATGGTCTAACACCACTGCCGGTGGAGTAAATACTTCAACAATTAACTATAACTCTTCAAGTGTACCTTCAACTGGATTAACTTTTAATTTCTCGCCCTATTGTCTTGGTGGGTATAGTTCAGATCCTTGTGGAGTCAATACAGCCACTGGTGGATTTTCGGTTAATGGAACCACTTATCAACATGGGTGCAATATTGGTTCGACGTATCCAACTATTACATATATTAAAAATTATATCGGTCTTGCCGGCATTCCAACATTAACAGTGAATACCGGATACACTATGACACTTTATCTTCCTCAGGGTTCAAGTTTTATGAATTCCACTTGGTTTTATGTTTGGGTAGACTGGAATAATTCAGGCTCATTTACTGATGACGCTTCGAAATTCACATCTGTTAAATTGACTTCTGGCACATCTGTTACTACTACTCTTTCGGTTCCAAGCATAGCGACTGATGGAGGACATCTGATGCTGATAAAGTCTGAGAACGGATCGAATAGTCAGTATACTTATACAACAGCATGCAATGCCTATAGTGAGGGAACTCAAGACTATTATCTTGTAAATGCAACGGGAGGTAATCCGATGACTTATAGTTCAAGCACTACAGCTCAATTAAACAATGGAAATGTATTTGGACCCGGTTCGACATCGAACCAGATAATTCAGGTTCAGGTAGTAACAAATGGTGGTGATTCTCCATTTAATATGACTTCAATGGTTTGTAATACGAATGGTTCGTCAGCACCATTAACCGATGTAGCAAATGCTAAGATGTATTATACAGGAACATCTTCTACATTTTCGTCTGCAAACCAATATGGCTCAACAATGACTTCGCCAAACGGATCATTTACTTTTAATGCCTCCCAGGTTTTATCAACTGGTACTAATTATTTTTGGTTAACATATGATATAAATTCTACACCTGATTACGGCGATACAGTGGATGCGTGCTGTAATTCCATTGTAATGAGTGGAACAGGAGGAACACAAACGCCTTCCGTAACTTGCCCGGCTGGAAACTCAACAGTTAATATTATTTATTGTTCACCATCATCAACTAACGGGAGTAGTCCGGGAGATGGAATATCAAATATTTTCCTTTCAGGGGATGCTGGAGGTATTAATACTTCACCAAGTGTGGGTAATAATACATCTTATACTAATTGGGCTCCGACAACAAATACAACTGTTACCTTGACACAGGGAAGCAGTTATACTATTATGATGACTTCGTACACAAATGCAAGTGATTATTTTGGTGCGTGGGTTGATTGGACTAATAGTGGGTCTTTTACTGATAATAATAATAAAATAATCACAAATAACTCTTTTCCGGGGGCAGGAAATACACAGTTTTCAGTTAGCTTCACTGTTCCTGCAGGAGCTACAATCGGAACTCACAGGCTAAGAACACGTTGCGTTAATACCACAAACCCTGTTGATCCCTGTACCGTATATTCCAGTGGTGTTGCAAATGATTTTACTATAACTGTTGTTAATGCCACGCCAATTGTAACAAGTTATAACGAGAATAGTGGTTGTATTGGAAATAGTTTAACTATTATCGGAAGTAATTTTAATAATGCCACAGCAGTTAAATTTTACAATAATATTAATGCATCCGATTTTACAGTTGTTAACAATAATACCATTACGGTTACAATACCAACCGGAGCAACAACAGGAGTTATAAGCGTTACTAATCCAACAGGTACTGGAACAGGTCCTGTATTTACAATCAATGGAACCAGCCCGATAATAACTACTGATGGAGATCAAACATCAGGTACAAGTGATTCCACTTGCAATGCAACCGTAAATTATAATTCGACTACAAACAGTGGGACATTTACTTATTCTTTTTCAGGGGCTACCACAGGAAGCGGAAATGGAACAGGCTCAGATTCCATATTTAACGAAGGTGTTACCAATGTGTTTCTCACTGCCTCCAATGGAACATGTAGTCAAACAGCTTCTTTTAATGTAACAGTAATTGATGATGTTGCTCCTTGGATTGTTACTCAGGCATCGGATACAATGGTAGAGACTGATGGTGCAGGAAATGTTGATGATATTTATTCATGGATTGTTTTAAATTGGGGCAACGCCGATGCAAGAGACAATTGTTCCGATACTACATATCTTAATTTACATTGGAACAATAATTATACAGGCATAATTCCAGGATGTGGTACTACAGGAACAACGGGTGTTGTAAGTTTCTATACAGTAGATGAAGCAGGAAATGCAT
>Ga0206927_1042_pt1 | contig 30492 bp, 26 predicted proteins | sample Alteio_BWOrgHeat_60_FD_153249 | JGI IMG/M metagenome (GOLD analysis project Ga0206927, IMG submission 153249) | Enriched cells from forest soil in Barre Woods Harvard Forest LTER site, Petersham, Massachusetts, United States -... | ecosystem: Environmental > Terrestrial > Soil > Temperate forest >... | reverse complement strand
CGCTTACACCAACACCAACGCGCACAACAATCCGTTCACCGTTCCCCCGACCAATCAACGCAGCATCGCCGACGTTCTCAGCGAGCACAATGTTTCCTGGGCTTACTACGGCGACCAGTTCCATCAATATCTCTCGGATCCGTATCAGCAAAACTACGGCAAGGTCGGCCCGCAAAGCGATCAGTACTGCAACATCTGCAACCCGTTCCAATTCTCCTCAACGGTGATGACGAACCCTACCCTGCGCGCCAGCCTGCATGACACGAACGATCTCTACAAGGCGATCTCCAACGGCAACCTCCCGTCCGTCTCCTACGTGAAGCCGAGCGGCTGGGCCGATGGCCACCCCGCCTCCTCCAAACTGGACATCTTCGAAGGCTACGTCGAGAAAATCGTCGATGCCGTGAAGAGCAACCCGACTCTCTGGCAGAGCACCGCGATCTTCGTCACCTTCGACGAAGGCGGCGGTTACTACGATTCGGGCTACGTGCAGCCGGTCGATTTCTTCGGCGACGGCACCCGCATCCCCATGCTCCTGGTTTCCCCGTGGGCTCGCACGGGCCACGTTTCGCACGGCTACACCGATCACGTCTCCGTGCTCAAGTTCATCGAACGCAACTGGAACCTGCCGAAGGTCACGGGACGCAGCCGCGACAATCTGCCCAACCCCAAGCAGGGACCCACGCCGTACGTCCCGGCCAACACGCCGGCCATAGGCGATCTGTTCGATCTTTTCAACTTTAATAATTAACGCCCGCGCAGTCGCTGTAACAACTCAGGCCAGGAAGCTTCCCCTTCGCGGGACCGCTTCCTGGCCCTTTTTCCGCCCGCCCGGCGACCGCTCCGATAGAATAGCGTTATCGCGATGCCCACTCAGATGTTTGTCGGCGCGGCCACACCCCCCGCGCTCCCCGTGCGCATCTGCCGTGCGTTGGCCCCCACGGTCCGCTACTGGATGCAGACCGAGGTGCACGTCTTCGCGTTCTCCATCTCTGCCAACGTTCTGCTCGCGTTCTTCCCGTTCCTGATCGTCAGCATCTCCGTCTCGAAGCTTTTCTTCAGCGAACAAGCCACGCTCACGGCCATCGATTTCGCTCTCCGCAGCTACTTTCCCGACGCACTCAGCCAGTTCCTGCACAGCGATCAGCACAACAATCTCCCGCAAGTGCACCGGCCTCAGTTCATCTCCATCGTGCTGCTGCTGTTCACCGCGAACGGCATCTTCGAACCGCTCGAAGTCGCGCTCAATCACGTGTGGGGCATCCACACGAACCGGAGTTTCCTCCGCAATCAGATCGTCAGCCTCGCCCTTATCTTCGTCTGCGGCGGACTCGCGCTTCTCTCCCTCGGGCTCACCGCCTTGAACCATGCGTCTCTCGGCGCGAATCCCATCGAGTCCTGGATCTCCGCGTCCATCCTCAAAGCCCTCGCGGTTCCGCTCACCGCCGTAATTCTTTTTCTGGTGTATCGATTCTTGCCGAACGGAAAGCCTCCGCTCAAGCGAGTCATCCCCGCCGCCATCGGCGTAGGCTTGCTGCTGGAGCTGATGAAGTACATCAACACGCTGGTGTGGCCGCGCATGCAAGACAAACTCGCCAACGAATATGGAGTCTTCCGCTATTCCGTCATGCTGATCTTTCTAAGCTTTGTCGCGTCGCTCCTCGTATTAGGTGGAGCCGAGTGGGCGGCCCGAGGCCACCGCTTCGACCGCGTCCCCGAAGTGATCAAAGGATCCGATTAGATGCCGCTCGCCGTCATCACCGGAGCCTCCAGCGGTATCGGCGCCAGCTTCGCCCGCAAACTCGCCGCCCGCGGTTTCGATCTGCTTCTTGCCGCCCGCCGCGAGGATCGCCTCCGCTCGCTCGCCACGGAGCTTCACGATCTCTACCACATCAAAGCCGAGCCTTTCGTCGTGGATCTCATCGACGACACCGATCGAGAGCGTCTCGTCGAGCGCCTCCGCACCGCGCCCGATCTCGCGTTACTCGTCAATAATGCCGGCTTCGGCACCATGGGCAATTTCTTCGACGCCGATGTGCGCCAGCAGGAAGCGATGCATCGCCTGCACATCCTGAACACGGTAATTCTCACGCGCGCCGCGCTTTCGAACCTCGCCGCCCGCGCGCAGCCCCGCACCGGAATCATCAACGTGTCTTCGGTCGCCGCCTTCGGCACTTCTCCGGACAACGTCGCCTACTGCGCTTCTAAAGCCTGGATGAACGCCTTCACGCAGGGCCTCTCGATGGAGCTCGGCGCGCGAGACTCACCCGTGATGATGCAGGCTCTCTGCCCCGGCTTCACGCTCTCCGAATTTCACGACGTATTAGGAATGGACCGCGGCCGCATCCCGTCCTGGCTGTGGATGACCCCCGATTTCGTCGTCGAAGAATCCCTCCGCGGTTGGGATCGAGGCCAACTCATCGTCGTCCCCGGCTGGCGCTACAAACTGGCAGTCGCCTTCATGCGAATCTCCCCGGCTTCCCTGATGCGGCGCACTACCATAGCCCTCACGCGTCGCTACCGCCGTAAAGCCCGCTAGCCTCAAAAGCTGCGCCCGATAGAGAATCGGAACAGCGAGCGCCTCTCGAAAAACGGCGTGGGCGCACCGACGGTATTGAGAGCATTCATGAAGGTTGCATTGTTTGGAAAATAACTTCTGTCGGCGACAATCGGCGGGTACACCAGCCCCCCGTAAACCGTCGGATTGAACGCCCAGTAAAATCGCAGCGGAGCCCTGATTCCCGGCACCAGCACCTGAAGCTCCGGCCCGATAGAAGTGCGGATCTTCTGCGTTTGGGATCGACTCGGAAATTCCACGCGGAATGCGGCTTCAGGAAACTCCTGCTGTAGGCGTGTGATCCAGTCATAATTCCCCCGAAGCTGATCCGGAAACGCGACCCAGTTCGCGCCGGCATCGCCAAACAACACCAGCGTCAGCGGTCCTCGAAGCTTAATGCGGTACTCGAAGTTCGCGACCATCTTCGCATCCCCGCCGACACTAACTGGCCGGTACACCGGAACCGTTTGCATTACGTTCTGAAGAGTCAGCGCTCCAGTCAGCGGATCGACGAATCGGTATTGACGTAAGCTGCCGTCGTTGTTCAACACATCGACCGCAGCCGTGCTTGGCATAAAGTTGATCGGGCTAATACTCCAGCTATCGAACCCGCGAACGTCATTCTCCCCGCCCAAGTAATATCGACTGTACGGAGGCGCGCTCCATCCGCCATACCCCGTAATAAAGCTACCGCTGAGATGCACCGCGACCACATGCCCGCTCCGTGCCCCCGCCGCATAATGCTTCACGTCGAACCCCGGCTCGATGCTGTGAGCCTGGCCGTTCACGATCGCCACCCGAGCCGAGAACGCCGTCCCCTGCGTCGGCTCCCACGGATTGTCGATCGTGTTGTACGAAAATGACGGCGTCAGTTTGTAAGTACGAATGCTGCTCAACGCCGGAATGAAATATTCTCCGTAAGGCAGGGATTCGAAAAACTCGTAAGTCCCCTCCGTCCGAGGCTTGAACGTGGAGATATCGTACCGATACGCGAGCCCCACATGCGCCCGGCTGCCCGCGATTCGATAATCCGCCGATGCTGTCACGCCGTGGCTATAAGAAACATAGCGGATCAAATTGTTCGGATCCACTTGCCCGAACACCGGAATGTCGCGATCGAAAGCGAAGAACGACGACTCGCGCGCCTGGTTGTACGCGAATCGCTCCGCAAAAAACGCAGCGCTGGTCCGAAGCGCGCCATCGTGCAGAAACTTTCTGGAGAATCCGCCCTCCGCCCGTCGTACCCGTTCGCTATATTCCCCGCTCACACTCAGGATCTCGCCCAAATGCAGCAGATTCCCATCCGCCAGCGTGACTCTCGAAAAGCTTCCGGACCTGCTGTCGAAGCCCGCCGACAACTCCGCGCACTTCGGGCCGAGCCCACTCCAAGGCAGCGTGACATTCACGGCATCCACGTCGCGAGCCGGGCACGCAGCCTCATACGGTTTGATGACCGGTTGGGCGAAACCCGGCATAGTCGCCAGCGCGAATAACAGAATAAACCAGATTTTCACGGGAAATAATTCCAAAATGAGGAAATCCATTATCCCCAATCGCCCGCCAAAGCGTCAATGTTTCCGGTTCGAAATTCCTGCTGCCAGCGGGCGTAGAATGAAGATGCAATGTCCCGCCTGTTGAGCGACCGGGCCGCGAAGACCTCCGACATGGTGGTCCTTCCCTCCACGCTTGACGATTCCCGAAAAGTCCCCTCAGGCGTCTACCGCATCATTCTCATTTCCATTTGCGTCTCTATCTTCGCGTTCTTCGCGTCGCTGGTAATTGCCTACTGGTGGCGCTCGCAAACGCCTCCCTTCTGGGACCCGATCCCGCTACCCGGCACCCTCTGGCTTTCGACCGCTCTGATGTTCGCCAGCAGCGCGACCTTCGAAACCGCTCGGCGAATCTTCCGCCGAGGCGGCCACCGCGTCGCCATGCGATGGCTGATGGTCACCGCCGCGCTCGGCATCGCGTTTCTGTGTTCGCAGCTACTGGCATGGCGAGCCCTCATCCGCTTCGGGGCATTTCTTGCCCAGAACCCGCACAGCACGTTCTTCTATCTCTTTACCGGCCTCCACGGATTGCACTTGATCGGAGGCTTGGTGATGCTTCTAGTCCTGTTTCTGCGCCGCTCGCCTCGGCGGGAATTGGTGGACGCGATCACCTATTACTGGCACTTCCTCGGACTCCTATGGATCGCGCTGTTCGCTACATTGGGTCTGATATCCTGAGCGCTTGTCGTCTCAGAATCCCACCGCGCGCATCCATCCCGATGCGGTAATTGGCCCAGGCGTCATCATCGGCGACTTCGCGATCGTCGAACAGGACGTAACCATCGGCGCCGGCACCATCCTCGAGCCTCACGTCTACGTCAAGCGCTGGACCACCCTCGGCGAGCGCAATCGCATCTCCGCCGGCACCGTCCTCGGCACCGATCCCCTCGACAAGAACTTCACCGGAGCCCGCAGCTACCTGCGTATCGGCGACGACAACACCATCCGTGAGCATTACACCATCTCGCGCGGCACAGCTCCCGAGTCGGAGACGGTGGTCGGCAACGGCAACTACATCATGACGTCGGGACACATCGCGCATAACTGCCGTATCGGGAACCGCACGGTGATCGCCAGTTGCGCCCTCGTGGCTGGCTACGTGGAAGTGGAGGACGACGCGTTCATCTCCGGCGGCGTCGTGATCCACCAGTACTCGCGCATCGGCCGCTTGGCGATGATCGCAGGCAACACGCGCGTGAACAGCGACGCTCCGCCGTTCTTCCTCTACGCGGATTACAATATCGCCGCCAAGGGTCTCAACTTGATCGGGCTGAAGCGCGCGGGCCTGACCGCAGAAGACATCCGAGCCCTGAAGCTCGCCTACCGCCTTCTCTTCCGCTCGAATCTAAAGCTGGAAGAAGCACTAACTCGGATCGATTCCGAAATCCCGACCGAGCACACCCGCCACCTGACCGCCTTCATCCGCTCCAGCAAACGCGGAATCTGCCGCCCGTAAATACGTTTTAGGTTTAGGTAGGACAGACGATCGTTTTTTGTCGTCTGTCAATCTTCCCCAGACAGCCCTACTGCTGCGACGGAACCAATTTCGGTTTCGCCGAACCCAGCGGCCTCAAGTGCAACGAACCCGGAGCTCTGCCCTTCGACGGCTTCGCACCTCCGCGAGCCACCGGCACCGCCGCCGACTTGGCGGAACCCACCGGCAACTGCACTTGGTTCACGTCCGAGTAAACCAGATAAGGATCGTTAGGATCCCCAATGGCCACCTCCACGTACACATCGCCCGGACCCACGTCGGTCGGAACCTGAACGTTCATCTGATACAGCCCCGCCAACCCGGGCGCGAGTCCCGCATACGACACAGTGGCCGAATCAAAAACCTCGTTGTTGTAGTCGTTGAAATACACGATGAAGCTTCCCACTGGATAGCCCGCCGTATAAGAATCCGCATAACTCAGCGGATTCGCAGGACCCAGCGAGCCGTCCGTAACCGTTGGCGTCACGGTGCCCAAGCCCGTCATGTAGAACGAGAGTGTCTCGCCACCCTTCGCGGGATTCGACTGCGAAACGAAAGATCCATCCGGGTGTAACGCGATGGCGTACCCGATGCCGTTCTGATTCTGTGTGAAAAGTCCCGCCAATGCAGGTCCCGAGTACAACGTAACCGTGTTCGAAAGCTGCCCGTTGTTGTTCACCTGCACCAGTGCGAGTCCTGAGCTGCTAGAGGCCAGCCCGTAAGGAACAATGACGCTGATCTGCGTCTTGCTCACGTAATAGATCGGCGCGAGCACCTGATTGATCGTGACCTGCACGCCGCCAAGGCTTGTCGGAAACGCCGAGCCGCCCACACTGACCAGCGTTGCGGGCGCTAAGCCCGTGCCGAACAGCGTGATCAACTCTCCCGGTACCAGCGGAGCCGTGATCGGAGCGAAGCTAGCCGCGTTCACCACTCCGGTCGGACTCAGAAAAACGCCGGAGCCCGTTGTGCTAGGCGCCTTCAACCCCACCACGAGCGAATAGAATTGCGAGCTTCCGCTCACGCCCACGAACGCATTGCCGCCATCGCCCGCCGCGAATAGATTTCCCGCAAAGTCCGTGAACGCTAAGGTGCCGTCCGTGTTGAACTGCGTGTAATCGTCGGCGGTGTAGTCGTACGCCCCGTCCAGGCACAGCGGCGACCACAGCCGCTCCGCCACCACTTCGTTTCCTGTGCCGTCCGCGTTCATCGATCCCGAGTATGCGTCTACCGTCGACGCTCCAGCGCAGAACGCCTGTATGCCGAGTTCGAGAGCGCTCGTATAATAGGTCCCCGTCAAAGTAGTCTGATCCGCCGGATTGGTCAACGTGCGGACGCCGAAGATAATGTCATAGCCCGTCGAGGACCAGCCGAGTATAAAGTTCCCGTCCGAACTCATGTACATCGTCTTGCTCCCGGTGAACAAGGAGTTCACTGTGGAGACCCCTGTGGGCGCCGCGACGCTTAGTGCGATCGTGCCGTCACTGGCGACCGTATAAGTCCCCCCGGTGGAGTTCTGCGTAACCGGCCCGCCGCTGTTCTGAAGTGCCGACTGCCCGTTGATCGTCAGCGCGCCGAGCCCTCCCGCGCCGTTCGGAACCAGATTGAAGAGCGCGTTCTTGATGTTGCTGTTGATTCCCGAAGTGTAATCGATCACTCCGGTCCAGTAAGACGAATTGAAGATCGCGTTGTTTAAGGTTGGCGTGACCGGGTTGGCGATGATGGGGGAGATCGCGACGAAAATATCCACAATGCCCACCCCCGCGTTCGCCGTCTCCGTCATACTGCCGGAGAACACGCCTTGCGACGCGGCCCCGTAATCGTACACGACGGTATTGTAGAGCGCCTGGATCACGGGGTTTACCATGTAGCCCGTGCCGTTGGCGCCGATCGCGTAACATCCGCTGACCGCGGGCAACGTCTGAACCGCCCCTTTGCTGGTCATGTTGTCGACGTAACTGCCGCTTGTGACGCTATAACCGCCCGCGCCGTTGAACACAATCACGCCGGAGGCCGCGACAGTCTCCGTGACGTTCCCATTGTTGTCGAAATTGAGCGGGATCACATTCCGGAAACGATAGCTGGCCTTCAGTGTGCTATTTCCCGAAGTGTCCCCTGTGCAAGTCAGCGCGAAAAGCGCCGGGGTCCCGAACATCGCCAGTACTGCGAGCTTCGATAAGAGTCTCATTCGTAGTTTTCCTGACCATAGCGCACAAAGAGGCGTGAGCGCGCGGCCCCCCATGCGGTTCTCTGCTAATTCCGGCGCAAGACCGAGCACGATACCTGCGCCGGAATGATCTCGATTACTTGGATGGCGGGACAGCGAATCGCGTTACCAAGAGTTCAACCCAGGACTCAGCGTCCCTACTGATACCTTATACCTTCCAGAAACAGTCCGGAGGAAGGTGCGGTCCAGGCCGCGATGTCCAGCTTCGGGTTGCTGTTCCCGCCGAGCAGCGCCGCGAACTCATCTACCGTCACATCGCCCAGGCCGATTTTGACCAGGGTTCCCGCCAGCCGTCGGACCATTTTCCAGAGAAAATGCGACGCTTCGATACGGAATACGATCATATTCTCATCACGCCCGACCTCGGCCGACTCAACCACAACTATCGTCGACTCGCCGGGTTTAGAAGGATCAGGAGCGCGAAACGCCGCGAAGTCGTGCCTTCCGGCGATCAGCGCCGCCGCGGCGCTCATCTTTTCCACATCCAGCGGCTCCTTGATCCACCACACAAACCGCTTCCCGAGCGCCGTCTTGCGCGTCGAGATCTGGTAAAAATACCCTCGCGAAACCGCATCGTGCCGGGCATGGAATCGCGCGGAAGCCTCGGTCACCTCCACGATGGCGATGCTCGACGGCAGCCGATCGTTCAATTCCCGCAAAATCGCCGCCGGAGCGAATCGCACCGGTTTCCCGAACTTGAGATGCGCCACCTGCCCCAGCGCATGCACCCCCGCGTCCGTCCGGCCCGCCCCCTGAATATCGATCTCCGTCCGAAACAAATCCACGCAAGCCTGTTTCAGTTCGCCCTGAACCGTCCGCGCATTGATCTGCGATTGCCACCCCGAAAACTTGGACCCATCATATTCAACCGTGAGCTTAAAAGTTTGCATCGTAAACGCACCAAAAAAGAGAAAGCCGGCCCACGCAGGACCGGCTTCCCCATTCTCACTTCTGTCTTCTGACTTCTTCTACTTAGTACCGGTAATGATCCGGCTTGTACGGACCCTCAACCGGCACGCCGAGATAATCCGCCTGCTCCTTGGAAAGCGTCGTCAGCTTCACGCCGATCTTCTCCAAGTGGAGCCGCGCCACTTCCTCGTCCAGCTTCTTCGGCAGCGTGTACACGCCCACCTTATAGGTGTCCTTGTTCGCCCACAGGTCCAGCTGCGCCAGCGTCTGGTTGGAGAAGCTGTTGCTCATCACGAAGCTCGGATGCCCCGTCGCGCAACCCAGGTTCACCAGCCGACCTTCAGCCAGCATGAAGATGCTGTGCCCGTCGGCGAAGGTGTACATGTCCACCTGCGGCTTGATGTTGGTGCGCTTCGTCCCGGCGTCGTTGTTCAGTTTATCGACCTGGATTTCGTTGTCGAAGTGGCCGATGTTGCAGACGATCGCCTGATCCTTCATGTGGCGCATGTGCTCCAGCGTGACGATGTCCAGGTTGCCTGTGCAGGTGACATAAATGTCGCCGCGGCCGAGCGTGTCTTCGATCGTCGTGACTTCGAAGCCTTCCATCGCCGCTTGCAGCGCGTTGATCGGATCGATCTCCGTCACCACCACGCGAGCGCCCATGCCGCGCAGCGAATGAGCCGAGCCCTTGCCGACATCGCCGTACCCGCAGATCACCGCGACCTTGCCCGCCACCATCACGTCCGTCGCGCGCTTGATGCCGTCCGCCAGCGATTCGCGGCAGCCGTAGAGGTTATCGAACTTCGACTTCGTGACCGAGTCGTTCACGTTGATCGCCGGGATCAGCAGCTTGCCGACCTCCTGCATCTTGTAGAGCCGGTGCACGCCCGTTGTGGTCTCTTCCGAGACGCCGCGCCACTCTTTCACCAGCGCAGTCCAGCGGCCCGGATCTTCCGCATGAACCTTCTTCAGCAGATCCTTGATCACCTTCTCTTCGTGGCTGCCCGACGGCGAATCCACCCACTTGTCGCCCTGCTCGAGTTCATAGCCCTTGTGCAGCAGCAGCGTCACGTCGCCGCCGTCGTCCACCACCAGCTCGGGACCCTTGCCGCCCGGATGCACGATGGCCTTGTACGTACACTCCCAATACTCTTCGAGCGACTCGCCCTTCCAGGCGAATACCGGGACCTTCGCGGCGGCGATGGCGGCCGCGGCATGATCCTGCGTCGAGAAGATATTGCAGCTCGCCCAGCGAACGCTCGCGCCGAGCTCCACCAGCGTCTCGATCAGCACCGCTGTCTGAATCGTCATGTGCAGCGAGCCGGTGATCCGGACGCCCTTCAGCGGCTTCGCGGATGCGTACTTCTTCCGGACCGACATCAGGCCCGGCATTTCGAATTCGGCAATCGAAATCTCTTTGCGGCCCCATTCGGCCAGGTTCATGTCCGCGACCTTATAGTCGGCCGCAAGATTGGGTAGCGTAGCGGTGCTCATTGGTTTTCTCCTTGGAAAGGACTACTTGTATTTTAGTACTGTGCCGTTCGGCTCACAGTAAAATTGTTGCATCTAGGAATCCAGATATGTTGATATAATAGACCAGTCCGTTGAATGGCGTCAATCCTCAAAAACCTGAAGCTGCTGAGCGACCCTAGCCGGCTCCGCATTCTCCTTTTAGTGGAGCGCGAAGAGCTCTCCGTGGCGGAGTTGCAGGAAATCCTGTCCATGGGCCAGAGCCGCATCTCCACGCACCTCGCCCAGATGAAGCACGCAGGCATCGTCGAGGATCGCCGCAACGGCAAGAGCAGTCTCTATCGCCTCAAAACGCCGCGCCCCGCCGATTCGAAATCCTTCTCGCGCCTGCTCGGCGTCCTCAAAGAAGCCGCCGACGAAATCCCTCAAGCCGAGCACGATTCGCAAGCCCTCAAGCTGGTCCTGCGCCAACGCCAAGACAAAATGCGCGCCTATTTCGATGAGCTCGCCGGCAAGTTCGGACGCCACTACATGCCCGGCCGCTCCTGGAAAGGCCTCGCCGAAACCCTGCTCGCGCTCATGCCGCCCATGGTCATCGCTGACCTCGGCGCTGGCGAAGGAACCTTCTCGCAACTGCTCGCCCGCCACGCGAAAAAAGTGATTGCCATCGACAATTCCGAAAAGATGGTCGAGTACGGCGCGACCCTGGCCCGCAAGCACGGCGTCAATAATCTTCAATACCGCAAGGGCGACATCGAAGAAATTCCGATCCCCGACGGCCACGTCGATCTTGCTTTTTTCAGCCAAGCTCTGCATCACGCCCAGCACCCCGAACGAGCCGTAGCCGAAGCGTGGCGCATCCTGAAGCCCGGCGGCCGGATCGTCGTCCTGGATCTGCTGCGCCACAATCACGAAGAGGCCCGCGAAATGTACGCGGACCGGTGGCTAGGTTTTAGTGAGGTCGAAGTAGGCAAGTTCCTGCGCGACGCCGGGTTTAAGAAAGTCGAGACGTCGGTAGTCCACCGCGAAGAAGAAACCCCGCATTTCGAAACCATGCTGGCGGTCGGTGATAAAGCGGTTTAATGTCAAAAATGACAGCTCGACAAAATTTCCGTGTGTTAGACTGGTCAACTTGGGTTTCTCCCGGTAGACCGAATTTCAATCCCCCTGGAGGTTTAGCAAGTGGCAGATCGTATGCGACATATTTTCACGTCTGAATCGGTGAGCGAAGGCCACCCGGACAAGATGGCGGATCAGATTTCTGACGCCGTTCTCGATGCGGTGCTGGCGGGAGATCCCACCGGCCGCGTGGCTTGCGAGACGCTGGTCACCACCGGCATCTGCGCGGTGGCTGGTGAAATCACCACCACTACCATCCTGGACGTTCCCAAGCTGGCTCGCGAAGTCATCGCCGACATCGGTTTCACCGATGCCAAGATGGGCTTCGATGCCAAGACCTGCGGCATCCTTAACCTAATCCAGACGCAGTCCCCCGACATCGCGATGGGCGTGGATACCGGCGGTGCCGGCGACCAGGGCCTGATGTTCGGCTACGCTTGCGACGAAACGGAAGAGCTCATGCCGCTGCCCATCATGATGGCGCACAAGCTCTGCCGCCAACAGAGCGAGATTCGCCGCGCCGGCAAGCTCTACTATCTCCGTCCCGACGCCAAGAGCCAGGTTTCGGTCGAGTACGTGGACGGCAAGCCGAAGCGCATCGATGCAGTCGTCGTCTCCACCCAGCACGATGACGACGTCACCACGGAGCAGCTCCGCGCCGATGTCAAGAAGCACATCATCGATCCGATCATCCCCTCCAACATGGTGGATTCGGCGACCAAGTATCACATCAATCCCACCGGCCGTTTTGTTATCGGCGGACCGCACGGCGATACCGGCCTGACCGGCCGCAAGATCATCGTCGACACCTACGGCGGCATGGGCCGTCACGGCGGCGGTGCGTTCTCGGGCAAGGATCCCACAAAGGTGGATCGCTCGGCCTGCTACATGGCGCGTTACGTGGCGAAGAATATCGTCGCCTCCGGCCTGGCCAGCCGTTGCGAAGTCCAACTCGCCTACGCGATCGGCGTAGCGGAGCCCGTCTCCGTCATGGTGAACACCTTCGGCACCGGCACCATCCCCGAAGAGCGCCTCGTGGAGCTGGTTCGCGCCAACTTCATCCTGACCCCCAAGGGCATGATCGATACCCTGAAGCTGCGCCGCCCGATTTACCGCAAGACCGCCAGCTTCGGACACTTCGGTCGCACCGAAGACACGTTCAGCTGGGAAGCCACCGACAAGGCCGGCGTTCTGGCCGAATCCGGCAAGCCCGCCGCCGCGGCCCGTAGCTAATAGGTTGAAGTAACTACACCCAGTGCGGCGCGCATTGCGCCGCACTTTTTTTTCGACTATTCAAATTACAGAGGAGGGTTCCAGGTGGCACTTGTCGAGGGATGTAAGCATTCCTTAGAGATCACCGTTCCCGCCGCGGAAGTTGCGAAGGAAACGGAGCGCGCCGTCGCTGAGATTCAGAAGAAAGTCCGGCTGCCCGGCTTTCGTCCCGGCAAGGCTCCCTTGAGCCTGGTCAAGACGCGGTTCGCGGGAGATATTCGTCAGGAAGTTTTGGAGAAGCTGGTGCCGCGATTCTTTCGCGCCGCCGTGGATCAGGATGGCCTCCAAGTCGTCGGCCAGCCGGATCTCAAGGACGTTCACTTCCACGCCGGCGAAGATCTGCACTTCAAGGCGGATTTCGAAGTCGCGCCGACGTTCGATCTCGGCGAATATCGCGGCGTCACGATTACTTACACCGAGCCTGAGGTTCTCGAATCCGACATCAACGAACGGGTCGAGCACCTCCGCGACTCCAAAGCCGAGTTCGTCAATGAAGAGCCTCGCCCTCTCGCCGATGGCGATTTTGCCGTGATCTCACTCGAAAGTATCGCCGGTGTCGAAGAGAAGGTCGCCCAGGATGAACTCGTCTTGAAGATCGGCGATGAAGCCACCATGCCGGTGTTCAGCGAAAACCTCCGCGGCGCATCGCCCGAGGAGTCCCGCGAATTCGAGGTCGTCTATCCCGAAGACTACGAACGTAAAGCGCTAGCGGGCCGCACCGTCAAGTTCCGAGCCATCGTCAAAGGCGTCCGCCGCAAGGAACTGCCGGAGTTGAACGACGAGTTCGCCAAGGACCTCGGAGATTTCCAGACGCTCGACGAGCTCAAGGAAACCATCCACAAAACTATCCTCCGCGAGCGCGAGCACAGTTCGCAGGAAGCGGCCAAGCACCAGCTCCTCGACAAGCTGGTCGACACCCACGATTTCGCCGTGCCCGACGCCTACGTTGACCGCCAGATTCAAATCAACGTCGAGAATCAGGTACGCTCGCTCGCCTCGCAAGGCGTCGACACCAGCAATCTGAAGCTCGATTGGAGCAAGCTCCGCGATTCACAGAAAGACCGCGCCACCCGCGACGTCCGAGCCTCTCTTCTTCTCGACAAAATCGCCGAGCGCGAAGCCATCGGCGCGACGCAGGAAGAAATCGACCGCGAAGTCCAGCGCATCGCCCGCCAATCCAAAGAAGCCGCCGCGGTCACTCGCGCCCGACTCCAAAAGGACGGCGTAATCGGCCGGATCGCCAACAACATCCGCACCGACAAAACCCTGGCGTTCCTCTTCGAGCAGTCCCGCAAAGAAGCCGGCCCCCCGCCGACCGAAGAAGCCGCCCCCGAAGAACCCGAAGCCTAATAGGTAGGACAGACGATCGTTTTTCGTCGTCTGTCATTCCCGGGCCGACACAAGAGGCCCGTCACTCCTATCGCTCTGGGTATTTAGTAGGACAGACGATCGTTCTTTGTCGTCTGTCATTCCCGGGCCGACACAAGAGCCCCGTCATTCCTATCGCTCTTGGATCTTTCGTGGGACAGACGATCGTTTTTTGTCGTCTGTCATTCAGGCCGACATAAGAGCCCTGTCATTTCTATCTGTGTTTATCCGTGGCCCGTATTCTGCCACCGCTCCCCCCGATGTTATACTGACCCCTTATGCGCAAAAAAATCACCGTAGTGGGCGGCGGAAACGTCGGCGCGAGCTGTGCCGTCAACCTCGCTCTCAAGGAATTAGGAGACGTCGTTCTCGTCGATGTCGTCGAAGGCGTCCCCCAGGGCAAAGGCCTCGACATGCTCCAGATGGGACCCATCGAAGGCTACGATGTCGCCATTACCGGCGCCAACGATTATGAGGCTACCGCGAACTCCGACGTCGTCGTGATTACTGCGGGACTCGCGCGCAAGCCCGGCATGAGCCGTGACGATCTTCTGCTCGCCAACTACGCCGTCGTCAAGAGCGTTACCGAGAACATCGCGAAGCACTCCCCCAACGCGATCCTGGTGCTGGTCACCAACCCTCTCGACGCCATGTGCTGGACCGCGCAGCAGGCTTCCAAATTCCCCAAGAACCGCATCATCGGCATGGCCGGCGTGCTCGACACCGCCCGCTTCCGCGCGTTTCTCGCCGCCGAACTCGACGTCTCCGTCGAGAACGTGACCGCCGTCGTCCTCGGCGGCCATGGCGACACCATGGTTCCGGTAGTCCGCCTCTCCAGCGTCGCCGGAATCCCCCTCACCGAACTGATCGCGCCCGAGAAACTCGCCGCCATCGTCGACCGCACCCGCAACGGCGGAGCCGAAATCGTGAAGCACCTCAAGACCGGCAGCGCCTACTACGCCCCCTCCGCCGCCGCCGTCGAGATGGTCGAGTCCATCCTGAAGGACAAGAAGAAAGTCCTCCCCTGCGCCGCGTATCTGGAAGGCGAGTACGGCATCAACGGCCTCTTCGTCGGAGTCCCCGTGAAGCTAGGCGCGAACGGCATCGAGAAGATCTACGAAATCCAACTCACCGCCGAAGAAAAAGCCGCCCTCCACAAAAGCGCCGCCGCCGTTCAAGAACTAGTCGACGTAATGAAATCCAAAATGTAGTCTATTGCCGACCCGGCAACAATCCTGCACTCTGAGCCGCCATGCGTAAGCATGCGGTGGTAGTGGCTAGCCGCTCCATCACCGCATGCCCGCACAGAAGAGAGACCTCATCCTCAACTGTACCGACGACGTGTCCAATCCCATCCCTCAAGGCAAAATGTGGGGCAGACCCCCGGGTCTGCAGGCTGACGTCGGCGTCGGCCTTTTTTCGCCACGTTCACTCACGCCTTGCTAATTCTCCGTCGGGACAGCGAGCGCGGAGTCGACCACGATTACGTCCAGCAACGCTTTGCTCTTTTCCAACTTCAGCCCCAATTGCTGCTCCAGCGCCTGGAAAAGATCGGGAGCCGGATCGATAACCTCACTCGCGGGTGACGGTGAAGAGCGTGTCGAAAAACCTCGAAGCCCCGTCTCCGCAGCCGTGAATTTAATATCGTATTCGCCAGGAAGATCAGTGCCATCCTTAACCGGCCGGAACAAGTAGGTCTCCAGAAAGCGAGCCAAGTCCGGCATTCCCGCCTTGCCGATGGCAAAGGTGGTCACCCCATTGTGGGGACTTCCGCTTCCGTGGCCTGGCGCTAGAAACCCGCCGTCTGGATCCACGCGCATTGTGTGATTTTCGACGTCCACATCGGTGAAGGTGGTTGGCGTTAACTTTGGACCACCTTTGGCAACCACGATCTTATATGTATCGAACGACGTTGGCTGTAGGTGGAGACGAAGTTCGAACCGGTCCGCCAGCAGATTCTGAAGCATAAGCTCCAGTTGTTCTTGATTCGTTCCCGCAGGCAGATTCGCCACAATGTCGAAGTAACTTTCCGCGAACGAGTCGGGAATTGTCAGCCGGTAGCTCGGGGCGTGGTAAGCCTTCAGAATTAGGCCCCGAAGGTTGTAGCCCCTGAGGCGTATCAATCCGGGATCGGAAGTTCCAGGTCCTCCCTGGATCTTTCCCCCAGGATCCGCCCGACTAATGGGAGCCGCGACGCGAACCGAAGCCACCTCGAACGTCGGCCGACCAACTTGCGCCGGTTGGGCACTCAGCATCGTGGCCGCCGAAAAACCGGCCGTGAATAGGCAAAGCAGCCTGTGTTGGCTCATATCGACACCGCCCTCGATAGTTTTCTCAATTATCCGTTGGGACACTGAGCGCGGAGTCCACCACGATGACGTCCAGCAACGTTTTGCTCTTCTCCAACTTCAGCCCCAACTGCTGCTCCAGCGCCTGGAAAAGATCGGGAGCTGGATCGCTCACCTCACTCGCAGACGCCTGGGAGGATTGCGCGGAACGCAGTCCAACTGGCTGCATCGAAGCCCTGAACTTAATGTCGTATTTTCCGGTAAGGCCAGTGGCGTCCGTCACGGGAGCGCGAAAGTAGGCCTCCAGATAACGCGAGAAGTCGGACATCCCGACATTACCACCGCCAACGTCATAGACTGTTGTCCCGTTGACGGGTCCCGCACTAATCCTGCCGGGCATGAGGAACAACCATCCGTCTGGATCCCGGCGTATGACATTCTTCTCGATCTCCTCAGCGGTGAAAGTGGTCGGCTTCAACTTTGCTCCACCTTTGGCAACCACGATCTTATATGTATCGAACAGCTTTGATTCTCGATGGAGACGAAGTTCGAACCGGTCCGCCAGCAGCTTCTGAAGCATAAGCTCCAGTTGTTCTTGATTCGTTCCCGCTGGTAGATTCGCCACAATGTCGAAGTACTTTCCCCTGAACGAGTCGGGAATGACCAACTGGTAGAGCGGGATGTGATAAGCCTGCAGAATCAGGTCCCGAAGCTCGAAGGCCCTGAACTGGATCCGTCCGGGGTCGGCGGTTCCAGGTCCTCCGTGAGTTACTCCCCCGGGGTCAGCTCGGCTGAAGGGAGCGGCGACGCGAACAGAGGCCACCTCGAATTCCGGCCGACCAACTTGCGCCGATTGGCCGCTCAACATCGTAGCCGCCGACAAACCAGTTGCGAATAAGCAGAGCAGCGTGTATTGGCTCAGAGCGACACCACCTTCTTCAATTCTCCGTCGGGACAGCGAGCGCGGAGTCGACCACGATCACATCCAGCAACGCTTTGGTCTTTTCCAACTTCAGCCCCAACTGCTGCTCCAGCGCCTGGAAAAGATCGGGAGCCGGATCGCTCGCCTCCCGGGCAGGTGCTTGGGACGATTGCGGGGAAAGCAGTCCAACTGGCTGCATCGAAGCCCTGAACTTAATATCGTATTTTCCGGTAAGGCCAGTGGCGTCCGTTACGGACGTGCGCAAGTAAATCTCCAGATAACGCGCCAAGTCGGACATCTCGAGGTTGCCGCCGCCCGTGTCATAGACTGTGGTCCCGTTGACGGGTCCACCGCTAATCCTGCCGGGCATGAGGAACAACCAGCCGTCTGGATCCCGGCGGATTACATGCTTCTCGATCTCCTCAGCGGTGAAAGTAGTCGGCTTTAACTTTGCCCCACTTTTTGCAACCACCATCGTGTATGTATCGAGCGACGTGGGTTGTCGATGGACACGAAGTTCGAACCGGTCCGCCAGCAGTTTCTGAAGCATAAGCTCCAGTTGTTCCTGACTCGTTCCCGCAGGCAGATTCGCCACAATGTCGAAGTACTTTCCCTTGAACGAGTCGGGAATGACCAACCGGTAGAACGGGATGTGATAGGCATGCAGAATCAGGTCCCGAAGCTCGAAGGCCCTGTACTGGATCCGTCCGGGATCATCAGTTCCAGGTCCTCCGTGAGTGACTCCACCGTGATCAGTCTGGCTGGTAGGAACCGCGACGCGAACCGAAGCCACCTCGAACTCCGGCCCACCAACTTGCGCCGGTTGGGCACTCAGCATCGTAGCCGCCGGCAAACCGCATGTGAATAGGCAGAGCAGCGCGTATTGGCTCATAGCTTCTCCACGGAAATAATATCAAATGCCGAACCTTTTTCCCAGTATCTGCGGCTTAAGCCCTTGCCGATTTCCGCAACCCGTCACCCCTCCATCCCCATCTGCGTCAACCGATACCGCAACGCATTCCGAGTCAACCCCAACAACCGAGCCGCCTGGCTCTTATTCCCATTCGCCCGCTTCAACGCCTCCCGAATAATGGACTGCTCATATTCCTCCAGCGTCATCCCCTCCGGCAGAAAATGATCCCCCGCCGACCCGCCCGCCGGCTTCGCGCGTTGCCCGCCATCGATCCGCACATCCCCGGCCTCCACTGTCGGACCCTGCGCTAGTAAAATACTCCGCTCGACCACGTTCTCTAACTCGCGAACATTCCCCGGCCAGTGATACGCCAGCAGCCGCTCCATCGCGCCCTCGCTAATCGACCCCGCGAATTTCTCCGCGAAATGCTCCACTAAATAAGGAATGTCCTCCTTCCGCTCCCGCAGCGGAGGAATATTGATCGGCACCACATTCAGCCGGTAGTAAAGATCCTCGCGAAACGTCCCGTTCTCCAGCGCCGCCCGCAGATCCACATTCGTCGCCGCCACAATCCGCACATCGGTATGCTGCGTCCGATTCGACCCCAGCCGCTCGAACTCATGCTCTTGCAGCACCCGCAGCAGCTTCACTTGAATCGACCCCGGCACATCGCCGATCTCATCCAGAAACGCTGTCCCCAGATTCGCCGTCTCGAATTTCCCCGGCTTCGAAGTATTTGCCCCCGTGAACGCGCCCTTCTCGTACCCGAAAAGTTCGCTCTCCATCAGGTTCTCCGGAATCGCCGTGCAGTTAATCTTCACGAACGGCCGATCCTTCCGCGGAGAATGCTGATGAATCGCGCGAGCAATCATATCCTTGCCCACCCCGCTCTCGCCACACAGCAGCACCGTCGCCCGCGTCGGAGCCACCCGCGTCACAGTAGAAAAAATCTCCTGCATCGCCGGACTCCGCCCGATAATATTTTCGAATTGATACCGCTGCCCCAGCGCCTCGCGCAACTGCCGATTCTCGTCGCGAAGCTGCCGCACCTCCAGCGCCTTCTCGACAACCACCGTCAGATGATCCAGCGAAAACGGCTTCGGCAGAAAATCCACCGCGCCCTTCTTCATCGCTTCGACCGCATTCTCCACCGTGCCGAATGCCGACATCACGATCACCGGAGTATGCATGTCCTCCGCCCGAAGCTTCTCCAGCAGCGCCAACCCATCCATCCCCGGCAGTTTCAAATCCGTCAACACCAGGTCGACCTCGCCCGCCAGTTTCAGCCCTTCTTCAGCCGTAGCCGTGGCCTTCACCTGGTAGCCCGACCCGGACAAGTGCAGCCCGATCACGCGTCGATACTTCTCTTCGTCTTCGATAACAAGGATGGCAGGCATCAGGAATTTTTCCGGCTCACGGCCGCGCCGGCAGGAACACGCGGAACACGCTGCCTTCCCCCAGTGTACTTTCCACCGCGATCTGCCCCCCGTGTTCGTCCACGATCTTCGAAACAATCGCCAAGCCCAGCCCCACGCCCTCTGACTTCGTCGTGAAGAACGGATTGAAAATGCTCTGCAAATTCTTCGCGTCGATCCCCGACCCTCGATCGATCACCGCCACCTCCACCGATCGCCCCTTGCCCGTCTCCACCAACTGAGTCTTCACCGTAATCACCGCCCCCGCCGGACTCGCCTGTCCCGCATTCGTCACCAGATTCAACAACGCCCGCTCCAGCAACTCCGCATCGAAAGCCACCGGCGGAACATCCGGCGAATAATTTTTATAAACCGAAACCGAAGCCGTCGCCCCGGACTTCTCCCGCTCAAACCGCGCGATTACCCGATCCAGCAGTTCCGCCAGATCACCCTTCTGAGGCTTTAAGTGCTGCGGCCGCGCGAAATCCAGAAACCGCGTGATCAGCGAATTTGTGCGATCCACTTCCTCTGCGATATACCCCGCCATCTCCCGCGCGATCTCGTTTTCCTTCGCCACTTGCCGAGTCAACAATTCCGCCGAGCTCTTCATCGTCCCCAAAGGATTCCGCAACTCATGCGCGAGCCCCGCCGTCAACTGGCCCAACGCCGCCAGCCTCTCCGATCTCCGCACCGCATCCTGCGCCGTCTGCAAATTGCGATTCGCCTCCGCCAGTTGCTCCGCGACAGCTTCCGCCTTGCGAGTCTGCTCTCGATTCGCTTGCACCAGTTGGTAGGTGAAGAAACCTACCATCGGAAACCAAAGCACATGTAGGACAAGATCCGGGACATCATCCGCCGGGAGATATTGATTGTAGAGCGGCAGAAACAGAATGAACGCGAGATACCCTCCGCTGGCTGCGATCGTGGACAGCACCGCTCCGCGAAAACCAAAATTGGTGGAAGCCGTCAGCACCGGCAGTAGAAGCAGAATATAGAAGCTGCTCGACAACCCGCCGCTGTACCCGATCAGCGCATAGCAGAGCACGAACTCTAATAGGATGGTGACTAGCGTCCCAATGCGGCTTTCTAGCACCCGAACCGCGCAGAGAGCCACCAGCAGAGCCGGCACAATCGGCCCGGGCTCCGGATTAAACACCAGCATCGCCGCGAACAGCAGCAGCCAGAAAACATCGTGCAAGCGAACATGGCGGCGCCAGGATGGAGGCACGCACGTTATTCTAGCGCCGATTCCAAAGACATGACAAAATAACATCAGGCGCTCTGCCACCGGCGCGAAACGGAAGGAGCCTCCCCATGCCCGAAGACAACACCAGCCCCGCTACCAAGCAAGACCTCCTCGCAGTTCAGCAAAATGTTCGCGCAGTTCAGCAAGACGTCCTCGCAGTACAGCAAAATGTTCGCGCAGTTCAGCAAGACGTTCTCGCAGTGCAGCAAGACGTTCGCGCAGTTCAGCAAGACCTCCTCGGACTTGAGCAAAAAATTCAGCAAAACCTCCTCGCACTCGAAGACCGCCTAGTCGAGAAAATGCGAGACATGCAAACCGAACTCCTGCGTGGCTTTGCCTCCTTCTCCGAAGGACAAACCATCCGTCTCCGCAAAGTTTGAAGCGGACCAGTCCAATCCCGACGCCTCCCTCTCCGCCCGCGTCAACGTCCTCGAAAGGCGCATGCTCGAAATCGAAATCCGCCCGGGCAAAACACTCTGAGAGCGCCCCCCTCAAGGACTCCCCCACGCGCCGCCGCCTGGACCAACTGGTGAAACACCGTAACAGATCTGGTACTATTTGGTCATGAAGACCTTGCTCCTTGACTGCGGTTCGCGCGGATGATTCCAAGAGGATTTCCCCCGCGCCGGCCGAGAGTCCGGGAGAACGTAAATGAAGCCATTCGCGCTCGCGAAGTGCGCGCGGTTTTCCCCGACGGGTCCGTCGAGGTTATGCCGACGCAGCAGGCTGTCCGTAAAGCCCAGGATATGGGCCTCGATCTCATCCTGATCGCCCCCACCGCCGATCCCCCCGTGGCCAAAGCCATGGATTACGGCCAGTGGCAGTACGAAAACAAGAAGAAGCAGCACGACGCGAAGCGCAAACAGCACATCATCCAGGTCAAGGAACTCAAGTTCCGCCCGAACACGGACGATCACGATTACGATTTCAAGAAGAACCACGCTATCCGGTTCCTCAAAGAGGGCAATCGCGTCAAGGCTGTAGTCCAATTCCGCGGACGCGAAATCGCCCACGTCGACATCGGCAAGAAGCTGCTCCTCCGCTTCGCCGGCGACCTCGCCCAGCACGGCACCATCGAAGGCCAGCCGCGTCTCGAAGGCCGCAACGCCCACGTGTTGCTGAGCCCGATCAAAGTCGCCACGCAGCATCCGCCGGCGGCTCCGAAAGAAAAGCCGCCCGCTCCGCCGCCCGATCAGCAGCAGCGCTCGTAACTCATCGCCAGTATCCCTGCCGGTAAGCCCAGCGCGAGCCGTGCCGCTCCCAAGCTCCGCTCACCCACACGCGGCCCGGACGAGGCGGCCGTTCCCATCGCCCCGGAACCCACACGTGCGAGTTCCCGCGATATCCCCAATAGCCGTTGATCCACGCATATCCAGGACCCGGCGCCGCACCGTAAGCCTCCACACGCACCGCAGGCGGAGGCCCCGGAGCATAATACGCATATCCACCCGAGCCTGCCGCGCAACCCGCCAACAGCAGCCCTCCACCAATCACAGTCGATAACAAGAAGCGCATCGTAGCGTTCCTCCCACACAACTGGACGCGGCGCACAATCCCGCAAGTTCCGACTTTCATCACCCGTTAATGCAAGTGGCCGATTCCCATTCGAGCGCAACACGTGATAGAGTAGGCGGAACATTTTGAGCAAGCCCCGTTTAGCTTTGCCGCCCTCGTCGAGCCCTCGCGTGGATTCGCTGAGCGCTTTCTTCCCCGCGTACAACGACGCCCTGTCTCTTCCGAAACTTATCGAGACAACCTTCGCAGTCCTCTCCGCCTGCGCCGCCGACTTCGAAGTCATCGTCATCAACGATGGAAGCTACGACAACACCGCAGAAGTCCTCGAAACTTTGCAGCAAAACTTCGGCCCCCGCATGCGAATCATCACGCACGCGACGAACCTAGGTTACGGCCAGGCATTGCGATCCGGCTTCGAAGCCGCCTCGAAGGAACTCGTCTTCTACACCGATGGCGACGGCCAGTATGACGTCGGTGAACTCCCTACCTTGCTCGCAAGAATGCGCGGCAACGTCGGCTTAGTCAACGGTTACAAGCGCGAGCGCAACGACCCCTGGCATCGCATCTGGATCGGCCACGCCTACAACGCCTTCGCGCGTCGCCTCTTCGGCATCCGCCTCCGCGACGTGGATTGCGACTTCCGCCTGATCCGCCGCACCTTGCTCCGCGAAATCCGCCTGAGCTCCACCTCAGGAACCATCTGCGTCGAGCTAGTCCGTAAGCTCGAGCTCACCGATTGCGGAGTAGAAGAAGTAGGCGTCCATCACTACCCGCGCCTGCACGGCCGCTCTCAATTCTTCCGAGTAAAATCGCTAGCCCGCACAACCCGCCAACTCCTAAACCTCTGGTGGCGCTTGGTTCTGCTTCCCTCCATCGCCCGAGAAGAGCGAGTGGAAATTCCCATCCCCTTACCGTAGCCCCCCCGTAGAGACGATTCAGCAACACAGGAGAATATGAAAACAGGAGCGGTCTGCTTGGTTGCGTTCTTAGTTGTGGACGGGGCAGCGTTCGGCCAGCCCCCCTCACCGAAGCCCGCCTTTGAGGTGGCTTCCGTCCGTCCGTCGCCGCCGAAGAGCGCTCCCTCCGTTCGTGGACTCGAGATCAATCCGGATCGCGTTCACATCGGGCCCATGGTTCTCATAAACCTGATTGCGGTCGCCTATGGCGTTGAGAATTACCAGGTGCAGGGCCCTGCGTGGCTCACAGAAGTATCTGGAATCACCCTCTTTGATATCGACGCGACGCTGCCCCTCGGAACGTCGCGGCCCGCAGCCTTGGAGATGCTTCAGAATCTGCTAGCCGAGCGCTTCTTATTGAAAGTCGAAATCGGAAGCACGGAGGTTGACGCGCTCACGTTGACCGTCGCCAAAGACGGCCTCAAGCTTCCACGGAGGGAGGCCAACGGACGCGCCGCCGAGCCCGCGAAGGACTACAAAGGGAGCCCGCTTTTTCAGATCGGTGCCGCAAGGATGGCGATGAGCGCCGAAGGCGCGCACGTCGAGTCCTTCCAGATCGACGGGCTGATCGAGTACTTCAAGATACGCTTCTTACCCACGCCGGTCCTCGACGAAACGGGATTGACGGGGCAGTACGATATCAAGCTGGATTTTCCCACGCCGGATCTCACCGGTCTCCGGGCAGGGGATTCGGCGGAGGGTGGGCAGCGCGTAATGGATGCAGTGTCGATGGTGCTCGCGAAGCAGGGCCTCAGACTCGATCGCCGGAAGCGCCGGATCAAGTCGATTATCGTGAACAACGTCGAGAAGAATCCGACCGCCAACTAAATCCCGCCCTATCGACCCAAAAACTTCTCGATACTCTCCAGCGCGTACTTAGCCATCTCCATATCCTTAGCCGCCTGCTCCGCATCCCCGCTGCGAATGGAATCCCCAGCTTCCTTCAACTGGTAGTCCATGCGAGTTTGCGCCTCCCGCATATCGGCGCGAAGATTCAGTCCCTGCCGCTGCATCTGTTGTTGCAACCCATTGAGCCCGTCCTTCGCCGTAGTCGCCCGAATCGACAGCTGATTGTATTCCTGACGCAATTGATTCAGCCGGGCATTCTGCGGAGGCGGCGCCTGCGCGGGCGGCGGCGCCTGAACCGGCTGCTGGACTTGCACAGGCTGCTGGACTTGCACAGGCTGCTGCACGGGAACAGGCTGCTGCACCTGCACCGGCTGCTGCACTGGCCGCACCGGCTGCTGAACTTGAACCGGTTGCTGAACCTGGACCGGCCGCTGCACCGGCGTCACTTGCACCGGCACATGCGCCACCGGAGCCTGCCGCGGACGCTCCGCCGGAGTATCCGGCGTCTGCGAAATCGGCGTTACCACCGGTTGAGACGGCTGCGTGATCTGCGCCACAGGCGACGAAACCGGCGATACCGGATTCTCCTGCGCATTCGTCCCCCGCAGTTTCGGAATCTCGATAATCGCCGCCGCCAAAACCAGGATCGTCACCACCGACCCCACAGCCATGTATAAACCGCGCTTGCTCGATGACTTCGCCTGCGCCGGAGGCATCGGATAAGCGGGCGCCGGATAAGACGGAGGCGGATACCCCGGAGCCTGATAAACCGGATTCGGATTCGTGCCCTGCAAAATCGGCGGCAGTTCGTACCCCTGCTGCGGTGGAGGAGCCTTCTGAAACGCCGAGGAAGCCTGCAGCGGCGGAGGCGTCGTAGCAAGCACAGTAGCCGCCAGCGGAGCCTTAGGCATCGGAGGGGGTGCCATCGGAGCAGGCGGTGCCCCCACACCCGCGCTCGCAGCCATCGGCAAAGTATGCGTCGACACGCCTCCCGCACTCGACTCGCTCGCGCTCTTCAGTGCCGCCCGAAACGCCGCCGCATTTTGAAACCGACCCGCCGGGTCCTTTGAAATCGCGGTCAGAATAATATCGCTCACGTCCGAAGGAACCCCCGGCACCACCTCGATGGGAGCCGTCGGAGTCTGCTGAAGGTGCGCGGCCATGATCGAGTAATCGCTCTCGCCCATGAACGGCTTCCGCCCCGTGACCATTTCGTAAAAAGTCACGCCCAGCGAATACAGGTCGGACCGTGGGTCGGGCTCGCCGCCGTTGATCTGCTCCGGCGACATGTAGTATAGCGACCCGACCGTTCGCCCCGTCTGCGTCAGCTTGCGATCCGTCAGCAGCCGCGCGATGCCGAAATCCATCAGCTTCGCGGTGCCCGCCGGAGTGCACATGATGTTCGCAGGCTTGATGTCGCGATGAATCACGCCGTGCGCATGCGCGTAGGTCAGCGCCTCCAGCACCTGCGACACGTAACTCACCGCATCGCTCAACCGGATCGCCCCGTGCAGCATCAGCTTCTCGATGTAGCTCCCGTCCACGAACTCCATCACCATGAACAGCTGATCGTTTGCCTGGAGAGCCGTGTGCAGCCGCGCGATGTTCGGATGATCCAGCGTGGCCTGCACCTTGATCTCGCGCAGGAACCGCTCCGCCAGTGCCGGATCGCCGCTCATGTTGGGCAGCAAAACCTTCATGGCCTCCATGCGGTCCGAGATCACATTGCGGACCTTGTAAACCTGGCCCATCCCGCCCGAGCCCAGGATCTCGACGACCTCGTAATCGCCAATCCGTTCGCCGATGTTCATAGCCATACTCCTGCGCGTGTTGTTGCTTCTTGCGCTTTGTTGCTTGTTGCTTCTTGCTTGAGTTTTAGGTGGAGCAGGCTTCAGCCTGCCAGCCGAGCTTCAGCTCGGCCCCCGACCTACCTCTTAACGTGATCCCCGACCTTAACCGGAGCGCCGCTATAGGTCCCCACCGAATACCCTGAGTCCACCTCAGTGATCGTAATCGTCCCCAACTCCGTCTCCACGCGGCGCAGCACCTTGCCCGTCGCCGGATCCTTGATCTCCGCCCCGGCATGCGTGACCTTGAGTACATCGCCCTTGTTCACCCCGCCCGACGAGCCCACGTTCAGCGTCAGCGTAGAGCCGCTCACATCCGCCACTAGCCCGTCCACCGGAACCACCACCGTCGGAAGCTTCGTCGCACCCGAGTTCAGCTTCATCGCGACTTCCGTCACCGCCTTGTTCGTCGCCTCGCCCAGAATCGTCGCGCCGAAGTTGCTGCTCTTCATGTCGTACGCGCCGCCCGCCGCGCCGCCCGACGATCCGCCCGCTCCCAGCAGCGTCGTGCCGCCGCGTGACGATTCGCCCAGCCCCGGCGCGCTCAGCAGAATCTCGCCCGTATTCACGTCCACCAACCGAGTCGTGATCTGCACCACAGCCTTCGACTCGCTCTTGCCCACGCCGCCCACGCCGAAGCGCCCCGTAATGCCGCCGATCGCTCCGCCGCCGACCTTCGTGTTCTTATCGTCGCGCCCGAACTGCGTGATCGAGCCGACAATGATCGCGCTGACGCCCAGCAGCTTGCCGATCTTAGCGGCGCTGGTCGGATCGGCGCGGTCGCTGTTCGAAAAATTCTGTTCCGCAATCAGCTTGTCCAGCACCTTGCGCTCGATCACCGAATACGTCCCGTCATTGACCAGCCGGTCCACCAGCATGTCGGCGATTCCCTTGCCGATGTCCTGGTTCGTCCCGAAAATCTGCGCGACCGAAGTGGAAACGGTCCCGTAGTCGAAGTTCATGACCGCGACCCGCTTCTTCTGAGCAGAAGCGATCGAAGCAAGTAGTAGAGCAGTGATAACCAGACGGCGCATCATCAAGTCCTCCAGCGTCCATCTTAATACGCGCCAAACCCCGCCGGGGAAGCTCAAGAAGACCCGTTAAAGCCCACCCGCCGATCGCGGCCGTTAGATCGGCTGGCTCAAGCACTGCCCTGGCTACTTGGGCTGGCAATACTTGAAGTTATCGTTGCTGGACATCAACGTGTTTGCGGCTGGCTTATCCAAACGTAAAATGAACCGGTGGTCTCCAGCTACAACGTCGGCGTAAATCAGCAGATGTTGTTCGTCCCTGAAAGCCTTGACTGTTTTCCCGTCGATCAAGACAACGCCGGAGGCTCCCGGCGCCGCGAAGTCGAACGTGAAAAGCGGTTGCGAAGAATTGGGTGGGATGGCCTTCCGGGCAGTCATGCAAAAGCTATAGCCGCCTAACGTCTTTGACTTCGCGGGCTTGTCTACGTCCAGTGGCGGAAAATGCTGAGCATGGACAGCGCCCGCGACCGCCACGAAGGTAAGGCTACAAGCAATCCGAAAAGATGCCATCACCACGACTATACCGCTCCCCCCGCGGTCCCACCATCCTGCGAAGGACGGTTAATGACGGTTAATAGAGATCGGCGGGCTCTGTCGTTGAAAAGGAGCGCCAGTCAGAAGACTTTCGAATTGGCATCCGGCCGATAGCCTCGCGGAACTCCTCCGTCGTCTGGCATTCCACCAACAGCAAAATAGTGTGTTGGGTCACGTCCTCCTGTCGCATCTGTTCGTAAGCCGCGTAAATCGGCACAGTATCCGTCAGACCGGGAATGACCGGTGCGAATAACTTTCTGTAGCTTCGGAGAGCGTTCATCGCCTCCTCTATGAGGTCGGGTTCAATTCTGGTGATGAGCGAGGTCTCGCCCCGCTGCTGCTGTGAGGCGAGCGCATCGAGGATCTCGTTGACGGAGTTCTTGGGTTTCACTGTATGTCCTTTTCTGTGTGACGGAAAGTCGGTTTCAAATCTGCAATTTCAGGATCGTGTTGTGGCTGGTTCTCACGCGAAGCCATAGCACGCCTCACGTTTCCCATTCACAATTCAAATCTTGAGTTTTGCTTTGGCCCGGAAGGAATTATGCCTTGGCGGCAACCGAAACCGTGAGATGCGCAGACGCGTCCCACCCCTAAAGGGTATCGGGCAAGCGGCCAAAATGTCAAGAGGAGCCATCCGGGCTTACGACTCACGTACCATGGACAACGCAAACATCATTCGCGCTGCACGAGTCGCGCTCTTCCTGTTAGCCATGGCTTCTTTCAGCGGCGGCCTCGAAGCGCAATCCTGCAGCACCTTCGACGTAGCCTCGATCAAACCGAACACCAGCGGCGGCGGAAATAGTTATCCGGAGCTGTCTGCGGGAGGGAGACGCCTCACCGCCACAAATCAGTATATGGTCGCGATCCTCATGTTTGCCTACGATGTTTCGCCGCTCCAGATCTCGGGCATCCCGGCCGCTATTTCCGGGGAGAGATACGACATTGAGGCGGCGTGCGAGCAGCCCATGCTGAAGGAACAGCTCCCCCACATGCTTCAGGTGCTGCTCGCGGAGCGCTTCCACTTGTTAATTCATCGCGAATCAAAAGAGCAGCCGGTGTATGCGTTGGTTCTGGGAAAAGGCGGTCCCAAACTCCACGAAGCTCCGCAGCAAGGCGGACAGCCAAGCCTGAAACAAAGCGGCCATAGCTTTACGTTCACCAATGCGGAGATGTCGAATCTGGTCGGCGTACTGTCCCAAGTGGCCGGCCGCAAAGTTCTGGACCGAACCGGACTCCCCGGCCAATACGATTTCACGTTGAGCTACGCTCCAGATCGCGGTGCGGGACGCGAAGGACCGGACGCCTTACCAGCAGCCGATAGCTTCCCTGAGTCTGTCTTTACGGCCCTCCGGGAACAACTCGGGTTGGATCTCGAGCCACAAAAGAGCCAGATTGACTTCATTGTTGTCGACCTCCTCGATCCCCTGATCCCGAATTAACCAGCGAAATCATATTCAGACGTACGAGGGGCGCAGGAAGACTGGGCACCTCGCGGCAATCACGTTCAACTCGGCGTTGCGCATCCCCAGCGGGCCACCCAGTCAGTTTGGAACCGGCTTCTCCACGTGGTCTATGACTAAAACCGGCCTGTTCTCCATCCCGCGCTTAAGCTCCAGTCCGAGATGAGAAACGGAATAGGTATAACCCCCGTTCTCGTCCGGCGTCACAATTCGCGGCACCTGGAAATCATAGCGCCCAGTGAGCCCCGTACGGTCCCGCACCGGTCCATCGAACTGATTGACGAGAAAACTCAGCAGCTCTGCGAGGTCCTCCATCGTAGCGCCATGCAAGTCCATGCCGCCGAGCCCCCGGGGCCCGATCCCCGTATCGACATAGCCCTTCACGAGATTCGCACTGCCGGGGAACACCGCGTCGAGATTCGCCGGTTTCAACCGCGCTCCCCGCTTCCCGACCACCAGTTCGTAGAACGGCCGTTGCGATGGTTCCTCATGAAAGACCAGCTTGAACCGCTCCTTAAGCGCGGTGCGTATCGCGGACCGGAGCAAGTCGCGATTCTTGCCCTGGTTTTGCCACGCCTTCAGGTCGCCTTGCGATACTCGTGCATCAAAAGCGTAGAAATCGGCCCAATTGGGTAGGTTGCGGACCTCTGTGAATCTACCCTCTTGAAAAATCGGAGCCGGAGGTCCATACGCAAACGTGATCAACTGCCACAGAGTAGTCGTTGCAGTGAAGCCATTCGCCGTGGGAGCCGTAATCCCGATCTGGGTGTTACGCTGTACGGGCTTAATGGAGAGCACTTCGAACCTAAATTCGCCCGCCGCCGAGCCACTGGAACCACTCTTAGCCGAATGATCTCCACGGCTATTCTGAGCCACAGCAGAGGAATTCGCGAACAGGAGTATTGCGATGAAGGGGAAAGCGCTTCGCACCATGTTGGAATTATGACGCGCAAAAGCCGCAAAACGTCGCGACATTCTCCTGGTCAGAATACCAATACTGCGAATTACGACTACGCGAACCTCAATCCGGCTGCTGAGCCGTCACCGCCACACTACCCCCCGGATTCGCATACAGATCCTTGACCTTAGTAACCTTCTGCCCTGTGAACGTCACGATGGTCACCTTCCCCGGAGGCTCGCCATACATCCAATCCTCCAGCTCCACCCCATCCTTCACTTCGCGACTCTTCCGCAGCGGCCGGCCGATCGCCATCAGCACCGCGTCCCGATCCATCCCCTCGATCGCGCGCTTCTCCAGCACCGCTTTCTTCATCTCCGGAGGCAGCGTGTCCACATAATCTTCCGTCACGCTATGCTTCTCGAAGTCCAGCACCGGCTTCAAAATCTTCTTGATATCCGACGACGTGACCTCGCCGATCCCGCCGCTAAACCGTATCTCGATCGTCGTCCCACCCGGAGCCGCGGGACCCGGGCTGCCATTCCCCACCGGACCCCCCGAGATCGGCCCGTCCACGTGCACCTTGTCGTACCAGTGACCCGTCTGCACGCCTTTGAATCCGCCGTTGATGTCCAGAACGATGGAATCTTTCTCCACCGTGACCTTCGTCAC
>Ga0206927_1041_pt1 | contig 30580 bp, 35 predicted proteins | sample Alteio_BWOrgHeat_60_FD_153249 | JGI IMG/M metagenome (GOLD analysis project Ga0206927, IMG submission 153249) | Enriched cells from forest soil in Barre Woods Harvard Forest LTER site, Petersham, Massachusetts, United States -... | ecosystem: Environmental > Terrestrial > Soil > Temperate forest >... | reverse complement strand
GAGGTTGAAAATTACATAGGTGTTATCAGTCGGGAATTCAACGGATTCGGCAATCAGCCCGTAACTGGTTGAGGTTTCATCATCGGCGTGCACCATCAAAGTGTCGAATAAAAGATTAAGGTCTGCGGCTTTGCGGCCTTTCAGGATGAAGGGGTTTAAGTCATCAAACGAGCCGATTTCAGGCAGGATGATTTCGCCGCCTTTAGGTGCATCGGGGTTTACATAATCAAAATGTTTGAAGTTGGATGGGTATTTTATATCGCCGTAGATGGAGACGGCATGGCTCACTTCGTTCGCCAGTGCTGTTAGAGGGCAGAGGACAGAGGTCAGAGCAAAAAGGAAGACGAATTTTTTTCTCATTTGCTATGTCCTGACCTCTGCCCTCTCATCTATCTATGCACTCTTCTTCCGCTTTGCGTTTTCGTAAACTGCCATTGCTGTGGCAACCATTGAGCCGGCGTCATTGGCATTGGCAGGAAGCAACATAGTGGTTGAATCTTTGGCAATTTCGCCAAAAGCTTCGATATATTTTTCGGCAACGCGGAGAGCAACTGCATCTTCGCCGCCTTGTTCATTGATGGATTTTGCAACTTCGCGAATACCATCAGCTGTTGCAAGGGCTACCTGGCGGATGGCTTCGGCCTGACCTTTGGCGCGGTTAATCTGGTCGGTCATTGCACCTTCAGAACGCAAAACAACTTGTTGGCGATCAGCTTCCGCTAGGTTGATTACCGCTTGCGATTTACCTTCTGAATTCAAGATTTCCGCGCGTTTTTGGCGGTCAGCCGCAACCTGCAATTCCATTGCGCTCAATACAGTTTTTGGCGGGTTGATGTTGCGGATTTCATAGCGCATACATTGCACACCCCATTTGCCGGCCGCTTCATTGATGGCGGTGACGATGTTGGCGTTCATCGTTTCGCGTTCTTCGAAAGTTTTCTCTAATGTGATTTTGCCGATTTCAGCACGCATTGTAGTTTGTGCAAGCTGAGTGACTGCATTATATGGGTTGGAAACGCCGTATGAAGCTTCAACCGGATCAATAACTTTTACGTAGAGAATGCCGTCGATATTGAGCGTGACGTTATCTTTGGTGATTGCCGCCTGCTCAGAAACCTCGATAACCTGCTCTTTAAGTGAGTGTTTATAAGCAACGCGCTGCATAATCGGCACGATGATTTTAAGACCACCTTCTTTGAAGACAGTATCAAATTTACCCCAGGTTTCTATGACCCATGCTTCCTGCTGCGGCACGACTTTGACAGTCATGAACATGGCGATGACAAGGACAACTAGAACAACGATGATAATTGCAGGCATTGGTTTCTCCGATTTGTTTGTAAAAAAGAGTTTATATGATTGGGTGGTAATGTAAAGTGCAGGCTATGGAAGTATATTTACGCGATAAATTTGTGAAGGCGGATGCGGCACTGGTGAGTGTGGAAGACCGCTCATTTCGCTTTGGCGATGGGGTTTTTGAAACGGTAATTATCGCCAATGGCAAAATGTTTGATTGGGAATTGCATAAACGGCGCCTGCAAAATGGGCTGGAATATTTTAAGTTGGATATTGATATTGAGAAAATTTTGCCGGTTGTTGAGGAGCTGATTTCGCGCAATAGCGTGGTTAATGGTTATGCACGAATTGTGGTTTCACGTGGGGTGAATCCGCCGGAAGCGGTGGGTTATATGGTGCGCGGGGCGAAGGCTTACATGGTGGTGCAGGCGCTGCCGAAAGCTTTGCCGGAGTTTAAAACGATCCGGCTTTTGGTTTCAGAACACCGGGCGTTTTATCATTATCCGAGCAAAACCAATAATGCGCTTTTATATACGATGGCGCTATTGGAAGCGGAAGCTGCAGGTTATGACAATGCGCTGCTGCTTTCGCATGATGGATTTATTTGTGAAACTACCAATGCGAATATTTTTTGGATTAAGGGCGATGTTTTGTATACGCCGTCAAGTGATTTGCCGTTTATTTCGGGGACGGTGCAGCAGCGTGTATTAGAATTGTGGGAAGGCGAGATGCGCGAGGGGCGCTTTACACTGGATGATTTGCAGGGTGCCGATGAAATTTTCATGACCAATGTCGGTGGAATTGTGACGGCGATAGGTGAGGTTGCGGGGGTGGCAATAACTCTAAAATCATCAGAAAAAACGCTGATTATTAGAAATAGAATGATTAGTTTATTGAAAAATATAAGAAATTGATGGGTTTTCTAATAATTTTTGTTTTCTTAAAACGCCGTTTTTATAGTATAATTGTATTGTGAAGAATCCGATTCCTCAAACTAGAAATTCCTTAGGTTTTACGCTGGTCGAATTATCAATAGTATTGGTGATAATTGGCTTATTGATTGGTGGAATTCTAGTTGCGCAGAGTATGATTAGCACTGCGAAAATAGCAAATATGGTCAGACAATACTCGCAATATGAAGTTGCAGTGGCTAATTTTAAAACTAGATATAACCAGTTGCCGGGTGATAGCAATTTGATGGGCAATGGTTTTGGGAATAATAACGGGGTTATTGATGCTAATGAAACGAATGTTTTCTGGCAGGATTTATCTTTAGGTATAGGCCTAAAAAATTCAGCTGGTGGAAATTATGTGCCGCTTGCATTTGACGGAGTAAGCTATTCGGCAGTGCCTAATGCAACTAATGCGCCGCAATTTAATATTAACCAAGAGAGTTCATCAGCGCCGCCTTTAGCTCATGCACCAGTTTTATTGCCTTACACAAGTGGCGGAATAAATTATTTTTATTATCAGGAAATAGCTGTAGGCGTCCAGTTTGATTATACGCCTAGTAACGGTATAAACACGATTTCTGCACTTGATGCGTTGGCGTTTGATAAAAAACTTGATGATGGCCTGCCCGGCACCGGAAAAGTTTTAGCTGAACCTTATGGGCCAGATTGGAGCTGCACGGTATTAAACACTTATAATACTTCGCAAGGCAGCAATTATGTGTGCTCGCTTATGATGCAATTTGGTACTGAGACTGGTTTGAACTAATGGTTACTTATTCCTGTTCTCTTTCGCTTCTTTGAGCTCTGCCTCAGCTTTAAGCTGTTCCAGCTCTTCTTCTGATAATGTTGTGCGGCGCACGCCTTTTTCGCCAGGAAGCCAGATTAGTTGCAGGGTTTTTGGGTCACGCGCGAAAACGCGTTCTTCAGTGACCATGCCGAGGTTTGGCGGGATGTTACATTTTGCTAAGCCGACGATTGTATATGGGCCATCGCGGTAAAGGCCGAGCACGACGCGGGCGCGGTCAATAAATACCTGTGAGCCGCGCAGTAAATCTAGAATTTCGCGGGCGCTTCTTGGGTTGGCGGATTTTTCCAAGTGGTGGACGATAATCATCGCGCAGTTTTTCTTGATGGCGAATTCTTCGATGGCTTCGAAGAAATTGGAAACTACTTCTGAATCATTTTCATCGCCCTCTAAATATTTACGCGCCGGGTCGATTACCATGATTGAAACATCTGGCATGCTGGCGAGGCGGGCCATGAATTCTGGCAAAGTTTCTTCACGATCACGAAATTCGGTGCGTTGGAACATTAAACGGTTGGCGCGGTGTTCGGGGTCAAACAATTCGCCGCGGGCGTTAATAACCGCAGGGCCATCTTCACCAGAGAAATAAACGCAAATGCCCTTGGTGTTATCAGTGCGGATTTTTTGGCCAAGCCAAAGATCTGGGGTTTCACCGGGTTCATAATCAATTGCGGCTTTGACGCAGAGTTCATGCGCGATGGATGATTTACCTGTACCGCCAGCACCAGCCAGAACTGTTACGGTGCCGCGTGGGATTAGGCCATCAACGACAAAGTCAAAAGTTTCATCAGCGCCTTTACGCTGTGGGCCGGTAGCGTAGAAAAAGTCAAAGTTGCGGGCGCAGAGGTTGAAATATTTCAGGTTGCGTTCGATGTCATTAACGTCAATTCCGAAGCGCTCATATAAAGTTTGGTGGCGGTCATAAGAATTCCAGCAGCGAGCAGCATCGAGGATTTGTTGATGATTGGCAGTTGGTGTTTGGTGATTAGGTACTAGAGCAGAAAAATCCGGATGCAGGAAGAGACCGTTTTTGGTGAGATAAGAAATGCCGGAGAACATGTAGTGGTGGTAATATTCTTCCGATTCGATATTGCACAAATCATAAAGTGCTTTGATTTCAGGTTCGAGCTCACCAGGTTTTAGAGGTTTCTCAACGAAGGCGATGACTTTTAAGCCTGCATGTTTTACCTCACCGCGGTGAATGAAATCTGAAGCGACATTAATTTCGTTCAAACGTTTTTGTTCATAACCAGAAAGTTTGGCGATGCCTTTGGCGATGATGGTTGCCCAGGCAATGCCAGAGCCAATCGGTTTGCCGGATTCATCATGAATAACCGGGTTTAAGAGAAGCGGGGTATTGGGTAATTTGCCATTATTATAGTGTTTAGCAACTTCGGCCGCGGCTTTTTCGGTTTCACTTTCATTAAACCAGAACTCAAAACCTTCCACAGCCGCGCGCATTGGCTCTTTTTCGGCAATTGTGTAGAGTTTCATCCGACCAGAGTTATTTATTCCGAGGCCGTGCTTCTTATGCGCTGCCCAGATTATTTCCAGCTCGCTTTTAACGCTATTTTCAATATTTTCTGGCATATTCACCTTGAAAGCCTAGCATGCTAACATAAATATATATAGTGCAAATAATATTCACAGGAATTAGTTAATAATGGATTACTACATCGTTATAAACGGGCAAAAACAAGGGCCATACGACCTTTTGGATTTCATTAAAAAGGTTAAAAATGGCGTTATAAACGCAGAAACTCTGGCTTCAGCCAGCCCGGATGGACCTTTTGTGCGGGCCGTTGAATTTAATGAGTTAAAAGATGTTTTTATAAGCGAAACTAGGCAAATTAACCGCGATGTGAATATTAAACCCAGCAATGTGTTAAATGATGGCATTGAATTGTGGACGCGCAGGGTAGTGGAATATACGCTCTTATTGGGCGTGATTGTCGTGATTGGCTTTTTGCTGCTTTCTGGATTGAAAAAAATCGCCCTTATTGCTGATTATTCATATATTGCTGATTATATTGTTTCGACCGTAACGGTGACATTGCTCGGCATGTTTTTTTACTTTGTCCTGCTCACCAAACGCAGCCAAGACCCCGGCTTATCTGATATAAAAGATATGGTCAAAGGTGGCGTGCCGCGGTTGCTGGTGTTTTCAGCGATTATGGCAATTTCGGTAGTGGTTTTTGGCATTAACCAGATTGCTGGCGTTCTGACAATTGTGGTTATGTTATTTGTTTCAAGCTTCTTGGTGTTTGTGCCGTTTTTAATTATGGATCATAAAATGCCGCTGTTTCGTTCAATAAAACTTTCATTAGAAAGTTTTAAAGTTATGACTGCTTCAAATTTAGGCATGGTGTTTATTATGGTGGGAATAAATATATTTGCCGCCGTGCTGCCAGCTTTTCTGGGTAGTGATTTGCTGATGCTGGCGCTGATTTTGACACTTCCAATCACCGTCTCTGTTTTGGCCTATATTTACGATCAGGTACTCGCATAAGTGGAAGATCCTAAAGAATTAAAAGCAGCGGCGCGCACACTGGTTATCCATCCTGAATTTATGGGAGATCAGCGTGACCCTAGTTTCAAACTGGAAGAGGCGAATGGGTTGTGCGAGGCGATTGAGCTGAATATCAAGCGCTCGATAATTGTGCCGATTCGTGACCCGCAGCCGGATACGTTGTTTGGGCATGGCAAGGTTAGTGAGATTGGTGCTTATACTAAAGGTAATGAGATTCAGCTGGCGTTTGTGAATTCAAAACTCTCACCGATTCAGCAGCGGAATTTGGAGCAGGAATGGAACTGCAAAGTAATTGACCGTTCAGGGTTGATTCTGGAAATTTTTGGTGCGCGCGCCCGCACGAAAGAAGGTAAGCTGCAGGTGGAATTGGCGGCGCTCGAATATCAGAAATCGCGGCTTGTGCGTTCATGGACGCACTTGGAGCGGCAACGCGGCGGTTTTGGTTTCTTGGGCGGCCCGGGTGAGACGCAGATCGAATTGGATAGAAGGGCGATTCGTGGAAGGATTTCGAAAATTAAAACTGAATTGGAAACTGTGTCGCGCACGCGCGAGCTGCACCGAAAACCGCGGCGGGATGTGCCTTATACGGTGGTGGCACTTGTGGGTTATACCAATGCGGGGAAGTCTACGCTATTTAACCGGCTGACGAATTCGAATGTTTTGGCCAAGGATATTTTATTTGCGACGCTTGATCCAACAATGCGGATTTTAGAATTGCCGAGCGGTCGCAAGGCGATTTTATCTGACACGGTGGGTTTTATTTCTGATTTGCCGCATGAATTGGTGGCAGCATTCCGCGCGACATTGGAAGAAGTTGTTGAAGCCGATATTTTGCTGCATGTGCGCGATATCGCCAGTTTTGAAAGTGCCAACCAGAAAACCGATGTTGAGGAAGTTTTGAAAGGGCTGGGCTTAGAAAAAAGGATTCAGCATGATATGTATGAAGTGTTCAACAAAGTTGATTTGCTGGATAAGGCGCCGAATTATGAACTGGCAGTTTCGGCATTGACGGGGAAGGGTTGTGATAAATTGCTGAAATGGTTGGATGATAAAATTGCCAGTTTTAACCCGACGCATGAATATAAATTGAAGCTGGAAGATGGCGCGGCACTGGCATGGCTTTATCAGCACGGGCATGTGGAAGCGCGCAAGGATTTAAAAACCATGATAAAACTCACGGTGAATATTTCGGATGAGAATTCGGAGCGGTTTAAAAAGCTGTTTGGCTAATTTTTGCCGTTGGCTAATCCAGCCAAACGCTCTTGCTTAGGTAATTCATGCGGCTTTTTCGGTTTTGCTTCAAAAAGCGCAATTTCTTTCTCAGTTAAATCGCTGATTTTTATTCCTTCGGGAGGAAAGGTTTTGGTAAATGCTTTTTGGCAATCAGAAAAATGACCGGTGAAATGTTTGACTAGTCTTTCATATTCAGTTGGGGTAATTAATCCATCGCCGCGGCCAGTATGGAATGGGCCGTCGCCTTTATCGCCAAATCTTAACATGCCATGAACTGCGCGTCTTAAAGCAACGATATCACCGTTATGTTCGGCATTTAATAAATCTTCCCTCAGGCGTTTTTCTTCCGGGCTTAAATTACTAACGGCTTTTTCTTCGGCTTTAGTGGCTCTATGTCCGATATAATTTACCATTTTTATCTCCTGTTAATAGAATAGTTAATAATGTTAGAGGTTAATATATAGATATATAGTGTATAAAAGCCATATAAAACCGTTGACATTCTTAACTTTTTATCTATATTCCGCCTCCCACAGCCGTTTTTGGTCTGTGGAAAGCAACATCATTCGCCGGATTATTCTGGATTGAATCCTTAACTGGGGCTGCATATAAGCGGTTGATAAACAAGGAAAACTTATGACTAAAATCGTAAAATCGAAATCAAAAATCAGCCGCCGTTTGGGTGTTAGCCTTTGGGGCCGCGGCAAAGACGCATTCAACTCTCGCAATAACCCTCCTGGCCAGCATGGTGCTGCCGCTGCCGGACGTAAAAAACATTCAAACTTTGGCATTCAACTTCGCGCTAAGCAACAGTTGAAAGGCTATTATAATATGTCTGAAAAGCAATTCCACCGCACTTATTTTGAAGCAGCTCGCCGCCGTGGTGACACTTCAGAAAACCTGGTTGGCCTTTTAGAGCGCCGTTTGGATACTGTTGTATACCGTGCTAATTTCGCGCCGACAATTTTCTCGGCTCGCCAATTGGTTTCGCACAAACACATTTTGGTTAACGGCAAAAAAGTGAATATTGCCAGCTACCAAGTGAATGATAACGATGTTATTGAAATTAAAGAAAAATCAAAACAAATGCCATTGGTTATCGAAACCGCTCAAAAAGCTGAGCGCGAAGCTCCAGGTTATTTGACAGTTGATGCCGGTAATTTTAAAGCGACATTCGTTCGCCAGCCGCAATATACTGACATTCCGTATCCTGTGAAAATGGAACCGAATCTCGTTGTCGAGTTCTATTCTCGGTAAAATTCATTTCTGTGGATGCCTACTTGTAATTTTTTGTGCTCGATGGACTCGTGTACTAGTTTGTACACGTCGCCATCTGTGCGCATAAAATTACTACGTATTCATCTCACATAAATAAATTTTATAATATTTGAAAAATTGCGCAGAACCGCTTCAAGCGAATTTTTCTACAAATATGTGGGAGAAAAGTACACCGAACGAAGTGAGGGACTTTTCCTCAGCCTATTACGTCGTTGGATAATTCAGCGCATAAGTGCACAAATCAACGAATGATACGTTGTTTTCGAGCGCGATTTCATGCAGCTTTTTTAATGAATCCATAACATCGGCGGGAACGTTTACGCCGCGTTCTTTTGAAATCCAGTTGGCCTGGTGCTGAATTGGATGGGCGCGGGGATGTGGTTCGCCGATGTAGAATTGCACCGGAACTTTCTGACCATTTACGTCGCATGGAATCACGAACATTTTCATGAGTTTATGATAGCAGTGAATTATTACATTTCAATGAATTTACTAAATGCGCCCCGTGCGAGGCTGCTGCCTCTCCGATGGCGCGCCACTTCGTGGGCTCATGGCTGGCGAGGCTCCTGCCTCGCATATACTACTGTTAATGCTATGGATCCATAGCATCACCACAAGTGTATGTGACTAAGAGTCAGCTAAATAGAGGTCTTTCTATTAGAAAGGGTAAGGGCATGGATTGCTCCATGCCCTGCTTTCCTTGGGGGGATAGGAAACTTTAGAATGGCGAGAGGATATCGATCAACTGTTCACCCATACGTGGTTGTTGAACATCGCTCACTGTGCCTTTACCGCCGTAAGTTATACGTGCTTCAGCAATTTGTTGTGAGCCGATCGTATTATCAGCCGCGATATCTTCAGGGCGGATTACGCCTTCAACCGTAATTTCACGAAGCTCAAAATTTACGCGTACTTGTTGCGTACCTTTGATAACCAGGTTGCCGTTCGGCAGAACTTGAGTAATGCTGGCAGCAACTTGGGTAACGATGGTTTCTTTACGGCCAATTGCGCCGGTGCCGTTATTGTTGCTTGAGCTAGTAAGATCAAGTAAATCTCCTGGTACGGCCTGAGTAGTTAATGATTTGGCAACTTTGTTTTGAATACCGAAGATTTGCGGAGTTGCTAAGTTTTGTGCAGCAGTGCGGCTGTTGGTTGTGCTGTTATCTAGAGTTGCGCTATCTGCGATATTAACCGTAACAGTTAGAATATCACCAACACGTGCTGCCCGCTGATCTTTAAAGAACGAACGTGCACCTGGTTGCCATAATGAGTTGGCGGCTTTGTTATCTGCTACAGGTTCAACCGGGGTTGGCCAGTTTTTTACTGGTTGATAATCAGCCTGGCGGGTTGGGCTTTTTTCTGATTCAAGCTTTGGAGCTTCACCAATACTGCCGAGCCTATCTAATGTATTTCCGCAAGCCGTCACTGCCAGGCAGGTGGTTGCTAAAAGTATGTTTCTGATGATTTTCATATTTTCCCCAAGTTTCATATTAGTTGCTGGCAAGGACGCTATCTGTCGATTGCACCTCTGCCATATTTCCGTTGATTATTTTTGCGACAAGAATGCGGTTGCTATTGGCATTCTTAACTCTGATCGTTTGGCCGATACCGCCATTTTCAAGCGCGATTCCAGCGGTTTGAATTTTAAGTGCGGCGTTGTTGTAGATGAGGGTCATCGGTTTATCTTTGAACATAACTTTCGGCGCGGTGAGCTGGCTTAAAATTATCGGGCGGGCCTGCAGAATTCCGTGGATAGAGGTTTTGCCGATCAGCATATTTGCATCTGAAACATATTCGGGGCGGAGTTTTGTCGGTTCGAGTTCTATATATGTAATGTCATTAGCGCTGATGATTTCATCCTTATTAAGCTTGCGGTTTAAAACCGGGAGTTTAGCAATTTCGTGGAAAGTGCCGGCAGTTTCGAACGGGATGTTATTGTCAGCTGAAATATAGGCAGTGAAATTTCCGGTTGCTCTATCAAAATCAATTTTAGTGATAGCTAGTTTTTCCTCTTTTAATGCCTCAATTTCTGATTTGCCTTTTATAACTTCGATTTTCAATTCGTTATTGGCATTAGAAATCGCGCCAGCATCCTTGATTGTTTTGGCAATCAATTGAGCTGTAACATCCACATCGGCTGCATGTGCGGCAACTGAAGTGATGATCGAGGCGATGGTGGCGAGAATGAAAAATTTCATATATTTCCTATCTATTGACCTATCTAGCTAGCCTTAGTTTGGTTTGCAGTTTGCATCATCTGATCTGAAGCGGTGATGACTTTAGAGTTCATCTCGTAAGAACGCTGAGCGACGATGAGGTTGGTAATTTCGCTTACTGAATCTACGTTTGAAGATTCTAAGTTGTTTTGTAACAATGTTCCGAAGCCGACGTCACCAGGGTTGCCAGTTTGCGGCTGGCCTGAAGCATCGGTTTCTTGGTAAAGGTTGTTACCTAGTGCTGCCAAACCGTTCGGGTTCATGAAAGTTGCAAGCTGCAATGTTCCCAATGTTTGCGGAGTGGTTTGGCCAGGAATTGTCGCCTGGACAACACCGGTAGGTGTAATTGTAACTGATGAAGTATTTTTCGGAATTGTGATGCTGTTTTCAAGTGGGTAACCATCTTGAGTTACAACTTCGCCATCACCATTTGTAGTGAGTGAGCCAGCGCGAGTATAACCGATATCGCCGCTTGGTAATTGAACTTGAATATAACCCGCACCCTGGATTGCAACGTCGAGCGGGTTATTGGTTTGCGTTAAGCTGCCTTGTTCATTGATGCGGTAAACTGCACCAGTTTTAACACCAAGGCCAAGTTGAATGCCTGAAGGAACAATTGTGCCGCTCTCGTTAGCTTGTGTACCAACAGTTTGGCGTGATTGATAAAGCAGATCTTCAAATTCTGCGCGTTGAGCTTTGTAAGCCGTAGTGTTAACGTTGGCGAGGTTGTTGGAAATAACCTCCACGTTCAACTGCTGGGCGGCCATTCCGGTTGCTGCGATGTTTAATGCTCTCATTTTCTTCCCCTTAATTTTGTTTTCGTTTAAATTATTTGCTAGTTAATAAAGGCAATTTCCGTGCCAAGTTGCGAAGATAGGCTATCAGTTTGCCTTACCGAGAACTTGGATGGCACTTCCTTGCAAGTCATAAACCTGGTTGATGAAGTTCGAAGAACGCTCATAATCACGCTGCACCGAAATCATTTTTGTCATCTCAACTATTGGTGAAACGTTTGAGTTTTCTAACATACCTTGTGCTACGCGCGGATCTAAATTTGCGGTGGCGGTTTGGGTGGTGGAATACATATTGTCGCCCTCTTTCTTGAGGGATTTTTTGTCATCAATGGTAAACACGCCAACAGTTGCGCGTTCGTTGCCATCAACTTCCATGCGGCCGTCAGCGTAAATTACGATTTTTTGATCTTCCGGCTGGAATTGGATGGCTTGGCCAGCGGCGTCACCAACTGTGTAACCATTGTGATCAACCAAGTAACCTTGGCCATCGATAGTGAAATTGCCTGCACGCGTATAACGCGGGCCTTGCGGTGAATTTACTTCAAAATAGCCATCACCCTGAATAGCAAGATCAAGCGGGTTGCCGGTTGCTTGCAGATCACCTTGTGCATCATTACGAACCGTGCCCACATCATTGGCATAAGCGGTTTTGCTCGGATCTTTTTTATTCATATATTGTGAGAACACCATCGCTTCGGCCTTGTAGCCACTAGTATTCGCATTGGCGATATTGTTCGCGATAACAGCCATTTGCCGCTCGGCGCCGGACTGTTTCGAAAGTGCTACATATACTGCTGTATCCATTTTCCTTCCCCAAGATTTGTTTCCCGGGGGAATTTATGCATGAACCGTGCCAAGTGGCCCTAGTCGCTCCGCTCCGCCCATAGCAAAACTGTAGGTATATGTTACAGGGAGCCATCAGCCCGCGGAGCGGTGGTCCATTGGAGAACGCTAGCAAGCGTTCGCACAGGGAACAATTATTAACAAATACCGTGCTTTAGCGCGGTATGGGAAAAAATTTCCTAGTGTTAACGAATTTTTAAGGGGTAAAGGGTTATTCTCTTACAAGAAGCGGGAAACGCGCCAACTTATTTAAGAGAATAACATGTCGAAGAAAGAAGAAAAACCGAAAGAAGAAGAAAAGAAAGACCCAAAACTTTCTTCTAAGGATGCTAAGGATGCAAAAGATCCTAAAGGTGGAGATAAACCTGCTGAAGGTGCAGAAGGCGAAGCAGCTGAGGGCGAAGAGGGCGCGCCGAAGAAAAGCAAAAAGAAACTTATTATAATTATAGTTGCTGCAGTTGTTGTTATTGGCGGCGTGGTTGGTGGTTTATTCGCAGCGGGAATTTTAGGCGGCGGCGGTGATGCCAAAAAAGTTGAACTTGGCAAAGATGGAAAACCACTTCCTGCGAAAGACAAAAAAGAATTGGTTGATAAAGATGGCAAACCTTTGCCATTGGATAAAGACGGTAACCCAATTAAAGAAGCGCCGGTTTATTTTGATATGCCGGATTTGATTGTGAATTTGAATTCCCCAAGCCCACGTCCACATTTCGTGAATTTGAAATTGACGCTGGAACTGGCGAATAAAGATGGTGTGAAAACTGTAACTGACCAATTGCCGCGCATTACTGACAGCTTCAACACATATTTACGTGAAGTGCGCCGTGAAGATTTGGAAGGTTCTGCCGGCACTTATAGATTGAAACAGGAACTCGGCCAACGTCTGGACAAAATTTTAGGCCCAGGTGTTGTTAACGACATTCTATTCAAGGAGATGATCGTACAATGAGCGAGAATGTAACAGCAGAAAAACCTCAAGATGCTGCAACTAATGCCGAAGCTGCAAAAGCGATGGCGGGTGCGGTTGGTGAGAATGGCAAAGTTTTAAACCAGGACGAAATTGATAGTCTGCTTGGTTTTGACAGCAGCAATAAAGAAGATTCTAGCATTGGTATTCAGGCGATGCTTGATAAGGCGCTCTCATCTTATGAGCGTTTGCCGATGCTCGAAGTTGTGTTCGACCGTTTGGTTAGGATGATGTCAACTTCATTGCGTAACCTGACATCTGATAACGTTGACGTTTCACTCGAATCAATTACTTCGCTGCGTTTTGGTGATTATATTAATGCGGTGCCATTGCCGGCGCTACTTAGCATTTTCAAAGCGGTTGAGTGGGAAAATTATGGAATTATTACGGCGAATGGCCAGTTGATATTTTCAGTGCTTGATGTGCTTTTGGGTGGCAGACGCTCAAACCGCCCGGTGAAAATTGTTGGCCGTCCTTATACGACGATTGAACAAGACGTGGTGCGTAAATTTATTGAAGTTATGTTATCTGATATGTCGGCGGCGTTTGATCCTTTATCGCCGGTGACTTTCAAATATGAGCGCCAGGAAACAAATCCGCGCTTTGCGACAATCGCACGCCCTGCTAACGCGGCAATTTTGGTGACATTACGTGTTGATATGGAAGAACGCGGCGGCATGTTGGAAATTTTGATTCCTTATGCAACCTTAGAGCCGATTAAAGACCTTCTACTCCAAATGTTCATGGGTGAAAAATTCGGCCGGGATTCTATTTGGGAATCACACCTTGGCCAAGAAGTTCGTTCTACTGATTTGAAGCTTGATGCATTGCTCGGACAAAAACGCGTGCGCATGTCTGATGTGGTTAACCTTAAAGTTGGCTCAACTATTGTGTTAGAACAGGAACCGGATGATGACATCACGTTAATGTGCGGCGGAATTCCGATGATGACCGGTAAACTCGGCAAAATCGGCGAAAACAAGGCAGTTAAAGTGACCGAAATCGTCAACAAACGTATGAAAGAAATAATGTAGGAGTGTTTATGCTAGGAAATATTTTAGACGGCACAGTTATATTTTTACTTCTTATCACGATCAATTATGCGATTCGTTTATCAGCTAAATTGAATGTGATCAAAAACCAGAAACAGGAATTTGCTGCGAATATCAAAGCATTCAGCGAAGCGACAGAAGCTGCGATTTTGGCAGTGGAAGAGCTGCATGTTAAAGGCGAAAATGTTTGTAAAATTATTGATGAAAAAATCAAGAAAGGCGAGCTGATGGGTGATGAAATTGAATTTCTCATCAACAAAGCGGCCAAAAAACTCGCTGAAATGAATAGTTCGCACGCGCAAGTAGCGGCGACATTACCTAATTCGGCAACACGTGCGCCGGTGCAAGTAAATTCAATTGCTGAGGCGCAATTATTGAAAGCCTTGCGTGACCGCGAATTTAAAGAAGCGTTGTTAGCGCATTAATTGGATAATTGATTTTTAAATATGAAACTTAGACTTTTACCAGTTGTTGTTTTCTTTAGCGGATTGATCCTGACCGGCAAGGTGATGGATTTGGCAGGAATTAACCTGATCCAAACTTCATCAGCTGCAGCTCCGGCCGCTGATGCAGCACCTGCTGCTGCTCCGGCAACACCTGTTCCGGCCGCACCGGCTGCGGACGCAAAAGCTGATCCGAAAACTGATGCGCCAGCGCCTGATGCGAAAAATGCTGATGCTAAGGATGTTAAGGATGCGAAGGCGGATGATAAAGCTGCCGATACTGCAAAATCTGATGACAAAAAAACTGATGATGCGGCGGCTAAAGACGGTGATAAGAAAGATGGTGACAAAAAAGACGGCGAAAAGAAAAAAGATGAAATGCCAAAAAATGTGAGCATGGTGAAGCCGCAGGAAAATATTCCGCAATTTACTACCAGTGAAAAAGAAGTATTGGAAAAACTGGCCGGACGTCGTGCTGAGCTTGATGCTTGGAGCAAAGATTTGGAAATGAAGGAAAGCTTGATTGATGCATCATCTAAAAAACTAGATGAGAAAATTGCTGAATTAAAGCAGTTGAAAAGTGATACTGAGGCGCTGCTTAAAACTTATAATGAGCATGAAGATGTGAAAATCCGCAGCTTGGTAAAAATTTATGAGAATATGAAACCAAAAGATGCAGCGGCGATTTTTGAGCAGATGGATATGGATATCATGCTTGAGATTGTTGATAAAATGAGCGAGCGCAAAGCTTCAGCAGTGCTGGCGGTGATGGACCCGAAAAAGGCGAAAGAATTGACCCAGCAAATGGCGAACGAAAAAACGTTGAAGCAGAAAATGGAAAAGGAACAGGCGCCGCTTAAGCCGCAGGCTTAGCTTCTAGATGGTTGTTCAATACATTCTTTTGTAAGAAATCTGTCGAAGAAGGAATAACTTGCAACGCGCAAAGTAATGGCCTGGCCTTTGCCGAGATATTCTTTGGGGTCAACGAGAAGCTCTTCTAAACTCACTATTCCAGGTAATAGGAATTTTTGATCTGATTTTTTATTTCTGGCGATAGTGATTATTTCATCATCTATCATTAGCCGGTAAAGTTTTGTGCCTGGTTGTGTGTGTTTATAGAGAAATAATTGCTCTATTAAACGTGGCGTGCTGATTATTAAAACTTGCTTTAAAAAATTTGTATCAATCCTATCGCCCCTGCAGACGGCAGAAAGATCACGGTTAAATTCTTTCCAGAAATCTAGCTTTTCCATAAAGGAATTATATGGAGTCTCTATTAAAGCTTAATGAATAATATAGGATTTAAGCGTGTATCGCCCTCTTATCCACAGCCAAAGCTGCTTCTTTCACGGCTTCGTTCAAGGTTGGGTGGGCGTGGCAGGTGCGGGCGACATCTTCGGCAGAGGCGGAGAATTCAATTGCCAAAGCGAGTTCGGCAATTAGTGTTCCGGCATCTGGGCCAATGATGTGGGCTCCTAAAACGCGATCAGTTTTCTTGTCAGCGAGAATTTTCACATAACCTTCAGCATTGCCATTGGCAACGGCTCGGCTGTTGGCGGTGAATGGAAATTTGCCGATGTTATATTCGATACCGGCTTTTTTAAGTTCTTCTTCAGTTTTGCCAACTGAGGCAACTTCAGGCGCGGTATAGATAATGCTTGGAATTGCGTCATAATTAATATGCGGTTTTTGACCGGCGATAATTTCGGCAACGGCAACACCTTCATCTTCAGCTTTGTGCGCGAGCATTGGGCCGATGATGACATCACCAATAGCGTAAATGCCTTTGACATTGGTTTGGAATTGCTTGTCAGTTTTAACACGGCCGCGCTCATCAATTGCTACGCCGATTTCTTTTAAGCCTAACCCCTCAGTGTAAGGTTTACGGCCAATGGCGACCAGAACGACATCAGCATCCAAACTTTCCGGGCTGCCACCTTGTGCGCTTTCGGTGCTTACGATATGAGATTTTTTGCCTTTTTCAACGCCGGTAACTTTGGTGCCGAGCTTGAATTTCACACCTTGTTTTTCGAGGGCTTTCTGGAAATCTTTAGATAGGCCTTCATCCATACCAGGAGTGATGCGGTCAAGGAATTCGACCACGGTAACTTCCGCGCCGAGCCTGCGCCATACGCTGCCAAGCTCAAGGCCTATAACGCCAGCACCGATCACGACGAGTTTATTAGGGACGGTTTTTAGCGTTAATGCGCCAGTGGAAGAAACAATTGTTTCTTCATCAATTTTTACATTCGGCAGGCTAATAACATCAGAGCCGGTGGCGATGATGATGTTGGTTGCTTCATAAGAAGTTTGCGCGCCGCCATCTGAAGGCGCAATGGTGATTTTACCAGGCGCGGTGATTTGGGCAGCACCTTTAAGGTAAGTTACTTTATTTTTCTTGAAGAGAAATTCCACGCCGCCGGTGAATTGTTTAACCACTGCGTCTTTACGTTTTAGCATGGTGGAAAGATCAACTTCGAGCTTGCCGGTTTTAATGCCGTGTTTAGAGAAATCATGACCCGCTTCTTCGAACAAATGGCTAGATTCAAGCAAAGCTTTTGATGGGATGCAGCCAACGTTTAAACAAGTGCCGCCCAATGTGCCGCGTTTTTCAACGCATGCGGTTTTGAGGCCCAATTGCGCCGCGCGAATTGCCGCAACATAGCCACCAGGGCCGGCGCCGATAACGATAACATCAAATTTCTCTGCCATTTTACACTCCAAATGCGGTTATATTGATATCTGCTTGCAATTTTTTCTACTCGATGGACTCATGTATTATTCATACACTTCGCCATCTGCGTTAAAAAATTGCGGCGCATCTATCTAATATAAACGCATTTGTTTAAAATTAAAGATGCGCTTAAATTAGAGAGACGAATTCTGCAATTCATCTAATATATTTTATGCTGGCTGTACAGGGGTTTTATACTTAATTGGTTCTTGCCTTAAAGACGTTGGAAAGCCCAACGGCAAAGGTAATGCTACAATTGTAGCCGGAATTCTTTACATCATATTTATTGAATTCGCCTTTTAGCATGCACGGAATGGCAAAATCGCCAATGCCGGCATTGCCGTGGCCGTAAGCATAGGAGGTAAACATTCCTGATTGGGCAAGCCCATCATCAAGCTTTTCATCAAGTTCTGCCGCATCACGTGCTTTTAAAGGGTCGTGTCCGGCGCTTGCCTTGCCAGCCGGGGCGTTTTTATAATTATAGGAATCTCCATTGGCAAAATGCTGGATCAAAACACAAGGGTGGTTTGTTGTATCCTGTTCGAGTTTAAGTGAAGGGCAGTTTTCTTCGGTTGAAATTTGGAATGGATCGCGGAAAGTAAAGTCATGACCTCCTGAGCTTTTAATATTCATACCGATTGAAAGATCAGACCAGGCCATCATCGAAGCATAACCAGACTGGTCAAAATAACCCTCGACACAGCCGGGAAAGTTAGGATCACCGGCAAGATTTGCGCAGCCCGGGAATTGCTTATATTTCAGTGGGAAATTGTGAATGCCGATATCATATTGTGAGATCTGCATTATGCTGGCTTGGGTTCGGGAAACAGAATGAAGATGTTGGAAATAAACATAACCGCCAGCAATTGAGCCAAGAAATATGAGGACGATTAAAAGTTCAAACAAGGTGAAGCCTTTACGCATGAATTTATATTATAAATTATAGATTTAAGCTGAAAGATAATTTTAATAATTAGGCTTTTTCAATTTCTTTTATTGTCTATTGTGCGCTATTTATATGGCTAGTGGTTATTGGCATTTACTCCATTTGCCAATCCAATCCAAATCATCGGCGTACAAACATATGATGTGCTGGATGCATTATATTTATTACCACCCGCATCACAAGTGCTGAATATACCGCCCCAATCTACAAAGCCAACGCCTCCAGTTGAAGGCAGACCATCGTCTATTTTTACATCAAGCGCCAATAAATCTTTAGGAAGTAAGGCGGCATGGACTTGCTGCTGGCTTGGGATATCAGCTCTGAATTGATATTCACCGCCGCCTGAATCTTCCCAATCAAAATTAATTGTCAGGCATAAGTTGGTTGCGGCCGGATTGGTATTCATTTTTAATATGGGGCAAGTAGCTTCAGTAGTTGCAAAAAATGGGTTGAAACCGACATAATCCTGGCCGAAGGCGTTTTTTAATCCTACGCCTTGCGAGAGATGCTCCCATGCATTGCCAGTTTCATAACCTGAGGGATCTGTTTGCTTGTCATTATTGCCGGGGTCGGAGAACATATTAGAATCACCCGGCAGCTGGTTATATTTGTATATGAAATTGGAGATCGCAATATCGTATTGCGATAATTGTCTGACTATAACAAGGGTCTTAGTCGTGCTAATCATACTCTGTGCAACTAAGATGCCGCCAATTAGCAGGCCGATGATGACGAGGACAATGGAAAGTTCAACCAGTGTAAAGCCTTTTCGCATGAATTTATATTATAAATTATAAACTTAAGTCGAAAGGCAATTTTAATAATTAGGCTTTTTCGATTTCTTTTATTATTTGCTGTGCGGCATTTTTAGGATCTGGCGCCTGGGTAATTGGGCGGCCAATAACTAGATAATCAGCGCCGTTTTTAAGTGCCTCTGTTGGAGTGGCGGCGCGGTTTTGATCTTGCTTATCGGCGCCAATCGGGCGAATGCCTGGGGTGCAGATTTCAAGTTTTGGGAATTGGGTTTTGATTATTGAGGCTTCTAATGGTGAGGCGATCACGCCATCAGCGCCAAGATCATTGGCATAGGCGGCGCGGCGAAGCACAAGGTCTTTTACCGAGCAGCCGTATTGGGCGGCGTAATCTTCGCCAAGAGAAGTTAAAACCGTGACGGCAAAAACTTTTGTGTTGGTGCCTTGTTTGCCTTTTACAGCTGCCTCAATCACTTGTTTTTCGCCGTGGACGGTTAGCATATAAACGCCGAGATCGGCGGCGCGGCGGACGGCGTTTTCAACCGTGTTGCCGATATCGTGATATTTGTAATCAAGGAATATTTTTTTGCCCAAACCGACGAGGTTTTTTATGTAATGCGCATCAACCGAGAGGCCAAGTTCCATGCCGAGTTTGAAGAAATCAACCACGCCTTCCAGATCAACGATAAGTTTTTCTGCCTGTTTTTTATCAGGTAAGTCGAGGGCGATTATGAGTTTATTTTGCATAGAACATTAGAACTCAGAATGTTAGAACATTGGAATATTAGAACAATTTTTCTAAATTCTAAAGCTCTAAGTTCTAATGTTCTAGTTATCTATCACCAGTTTCCCCGCCACGGCGAAATCTTCATTTTCCATGTTGGAGATTATGATGCGCACTTTTTCTGGCGGCACGGTTAAAGATTCGCAAATTGCTTTGGTGACGGTATCAACCATTTTGCGTTTTTGTTCGACGGTGCGGCCTTCGAGAATGTGAATTTGGACGATTGGCATAATTTAAAATCCTACTTTTTTGGCTTTGGGTTTTTTCTTGGCAAGGTCAATTGAATCGGCAATGCTTTCCTGGATTGAGTGCGGCAGGTTGGCATCAATAAGTTCAATGCTTACCAATTCCATTCCGATGTTTTCCAACTGCTTTTTCAATGGTGTTTCGAGCTTTTTCTCGAATTTTTCATCTTCTTTGATAACAGTTTTGGTAGTAGTGGATTTGCCAATTTCTTTAATCACCGAGCGCGAAATATCATGTGCATCCTGCTGGAAGTTTTGCGATGATGTGAAGGCTTTATAAGCATCACTAACGCGCGTACGGACGTTGATGTTGATGCCGACATGGATGTTATCTGAAGTGAGAATATTTTGGTGTACCATGTAGTTTTCGGGGCGCATATCGATGGTTATGACTTTGCTTCTGCCAAGATAATAACGGCCGCGAGTGAGTTGTTTGATAAATTTGCCGCGTTTGAACAACAGCCCGCGCTCATATTCGCGAATGGTGATATATGCAGTAGGAAATAGCAGGCCGATTGCTAGGCCGCCGGCGAAGATGGTAATGAGTTTTACAGCGAGATATGGATCAATCATATTAAAACTCGTAACAATAAGTTGCCAAATTTTCAATATGAAAGTGTTTAATTGAGCGAATCTTTATCGCTGGTATTGGCTATAATGCTTTGAATATTCTGAGGAACTACCATATCGACAATTTCAGCTTTAAGAATTTTAACGCCGATAGAATTGGCCTTTACTTGAGCCTGGGCTTCAATATCTGCGGCAAGATCTTTTACGCTATATGTGATTTGCGCAATATGGTGATGAGTGGCAACTTCCTTGGTGGCTGAACGGACTTCTTCAAACAAGTAATTTTTATAATTCTGCGAAGAGTTGATAGCTTTATAAGGATCAGTAATTTGGAATTTTACTGAAAGCGTGATGCTGAAATTAGAATTATCTGAAGTGATAAGATGCTGGTTGAAAGAAAAAGTTTCTTCGCGCATATCAACCAAAATTATGCGGTTAGTCGCCGGCAGGCGATAAGCACCAGGGGCGAGAGTTTTCTTATATTTGCCCTTTTTGTAGAGCAGGGCGTTTTCATATTCTTTGATGACAATATGTACGCGCTTAGTACGTAGGCATAATGCTATGAAACCAAATATAAATAGGCAAGGTAAAAGCCCGCTTATGATATCTTGCGTAGAAGACTGGATATGTTGTGCTGGCGTATAGCTTGGTGCAGGCGCTGTTGTCGCCACCGCGCTGTTAGGTGGGTTATAATCTAGCTTTAGCAGATTATCGTCAGCCATAGCTTGCTTTTATGCTTCGATTAAGAGGCGAGCCGGATCTTCAATCGCTTCTTTGATGCGCACCAGGAATGTTACAGCTTCAGAGCCATCGATCAAACGGTGGTCATATGAGAGCGCGAGGTACATCATCGGGCGGGCAACCACTTGACCGTTTACAACAACGGCGCGGTCTTTAATTGCATGCATGCCCAAAATTGCGGTTTGTGGTGGGTTGATGATTGGCGTGCTCATCAGTGAGCCGTAAATGCCGCCATTGGTGATTGAGAAAGTTCCGCCGGATAAATCATCCACGGAAATTTTGCCATCACGAGCTTTTTTGCCAAGGCCGGCAATTTCTTTTTCAATATCAGCGAAAGATTTGTGATCAGCATCGCGAAGCACTGGAACAACCAAACCTTGTTTTGAGCCAACGGCTACGCCGATGTTGTAATATTTGTGGTAAACGATTTCGTCGCCATCAATTGATGCATTAACTGCTGGGATTTCCTTTAACGCGTTAACAACAGCTTTAACGAAGAATGACATAAAGCCAAGTTTGCCGCCGTGTTTTTCAACGAATGAGTCTTGATATTTTTTGCGCAAATCCATAATTGCCGACATATCAACTTCATTGAATGTGGTGAGCATGGCCGCAGTGTTTTGTGATTCTTTCAAGCGGCGGGCAATTGCCTGGCGGAGCTTGGTCATTTTCACGCGCTCTTCACCGCCCTGTGATTTTGCTGGAGCAGATTTCGGTGCTGGAGTAGGTGATGATGAGCTTGAGTTTGCAGAAGCGTTTTGCACATCTTCTTTCAAAATTTGGCCATCTTTGCCAGAACCTTGAATGTTTGATGCATCAAGACCTTTTTCAGCGATGATTTTTTGCGCTGAAGGAAGTGGCTCTTTTGTAGCAGATGATTTTGGTGCTTCGGTTGGTTTTTCCGGAGCAGCGGCAGGGGCTGCAGCGGCTTTGCCAGCAGCTCCTTCTTTGATTGAGCCTAAAATGGCACCAACAGAAACTTCTGAACCTTCTTTGGCGATGATTTTTTCAATTGCGCCAGCGGCCGGAGCATTGACTTCAACAGTCACTTTATCAGTTTCCAGCTCAACGATAGGTTCATCAGCTTTTACAGCTTCGCCCTCTTTTTTAAGCCATTTGGCAATTGTTGCAGTTGAGATTGATTCGCCAAGTGTCGGTACTTTGATATCAGCCATGGTTTTTTCCGTAATGTTATTTGGCCATGATTAATATACTTGTGAGGGAAAAAATCAATAATAATTGCGCACCCCCCAACCCCCGAAGGGGGTGCGCCGTAATTTGCAAAGCAAATTACTCAAAATGAACGATGCAAGAGACGCTTTTCAGGAGCAATATTAATAAAAGAAGAGGGGGCCACTTAAGACCCCCTCCCGGTTAACTAACTCACGATGTTTTTGTTTTATCTAACTATTTAACTTTTTTGAAAAAGTCAGTATAGACGTGGAGAACGGCTGAAACACCAACCAGGACATATACTGTTTTCATAATAATGCCGGTACCAAATATAGTGCCAAGCAAGTTAATTCCTAATACACCCAAGAGACCTAAATGAAGGGCACCAATGATGATTAGAAGGGTTGTTATCTTTGTTAATGTTTTGTCCATAATATCCTCCTTGGATATGAGTTCATTATAGCAAATTGGTGAGCGTTAGATAGGCGGATTCGTTGCTGCAGCGCCATAAGTATGGGAGCGCCGCACCAATTCGTATATGCAGCGCAGCAATTTAATAATTATGTAATTATTAAGGAGTATAATGGCTGGATTCTTCGCATTGCAGCAATTATCTAAAAAGTATAGTCTTTCCTTCGCGCAGCAGTTCCAGTTGTAGCCAACCTATATGAAGATTCGTGACTTGGCATAATGTTGTATTTACAACTCTTTGATCATTACTGTTATCATCACCCACATTTCTCCCGTTCAAAGAGGCTATATAATGTTGGCCGCGCACATATTGCGCTACTTTTGGTGAGAGCAAATCATATCTTGTACCTTTTCTAAAAAGGGTAGCACTTATTTCGACTCCGTTAACTCTGGATATCTCAGGTGGTACACTCTGCTTACTAAAAGGCCCTCTAGGATGAACCAATAAGTCTACATAATGAATTTTCTCATGAGTTACTCCATCAGCAGTATATGATTTTATATCCACAGGTTTTTCGGTGCAAAAAATTACAGATTCGCTAACTGGTCCTACTGTTTCAAATGCTTTAATCAATGTTCTTACATCATTTCCAACATCGCCGCCGCCACCTAAATACACATGTACATCGTGGAAATGAACTTGAGATGATTGAGGCAAGACCAATTCAAACATTCGTCTCTTTTGTCTGACAGTATAAGGATTTCTTCCGTCTGGAGTATTTGCTTTAGAATTTAAAAAAATGTGCAATTCCAAGCCTGACTGAAGTACAGCATTGAAAAATAATTGGTGACCTGGATGCAATGGTTGAAATCTACCAAAAACTAATGCTTTGGTTTTGCCTTGGCCTTTTAATTCAGATATTTGTCGCATGAATTCTGGGTGAGACATTCTCCTAATTTATGCAAAAGATTAAATTATGTCAATAATTAGCTTAATGCCTTAGCTACGATCTCATCCTGCTCTTTATTATGAACCTTATAGAAGCCAGTTGCTGGTGAAGCAGCAGAGATGCGGCCCACATAGCTTACGCGTTTTTTGGCGCCGACAGCTTCCAAAGTTTCATCGATAAAGGCGCGGACGAATAACCAGCCGCCCATGTTTTTTGGTTCTTCCTGTGCCCAGACAAATTCAGCATTTTTGTATTTAGCAAGTTCTGCTTTTAGTTCATGCGCCGGGAATGGATAGAATTGCTCGAGGCGGATGATGGCGACGTCATCAATTTTTCCGGCATCGCGTTTTTCGGCGATGTCATAATAAACTTTGCCGGAGCAAATAACCACTTTGCGGATTTTGCTATCAGCCGCCAAACGCGAAACTTCAGGGATGATGCGTTTGAAAGATGTGCCTGGTGCGAAATCTTCCAGTGAGCTGAATACTTCTTTTTTGCGGAGCAGTGATTTTGGTGTCATTAGCACCAAAGGTTTGCGGAAGTTGCGTTGCAACTGGCGGCGGAGGATGTGGAAATAATTTGCCGCAGTTGTGAGGTTGGCAACTTGAATGTTTTCTTCACCGCAAAGCTGTAGGAAGCGCTCGAGACGTGCGGATGAATGTTCCGGGCCTTGGCCTTCGTAGCCGTGTGGGAGAAGCATTACCAAGCCGCTCATGCGGAGCCATTTGGCTTCGCCGCTCGTGATGAACTGGTCGATGATAACTTGTGCGCCGTTACTGAAATCCCCAAATTGGGCTTCCCACATTACGAGAGCGTTTGGTTCGGCTAGTGAATAGCCATAATCAAAACCGAGGACGGCAAATTCTGAAAGAGCAGAATCGATAACTTCGTATTTCGCTTGTTTCATGCCGAGGTTGTTGAGTGGCACATAAGTTTCTTCGGTTTTTTGGTCAACTAAAACTGAGTGGCGTTGGCTGAATGTGCCGCGGCCGCAATCTTGGCCGGAGAGGCGCACGCGTTTGTTTTCAGCGGTGATTGAGCCGAATGCGAGTGCTTCTGCAGTTGCCCAGTCAATACCTTCGCCGGTTTCAAACATTTTGCGTTTGGCCGCAAGTTGGGTGGTGATTTTCGGGTTGGCATTGAAGCTTGCCGGAACGCTTGAAAGGGCGAAACCGATTTGTTTCAAAGTTTTCAAATCAACGCCGGTGTCAGGAGTTGGGTCTGCACCGCGGGCGACTCTTTCAAAGCCTTCCCATTGGCCTTCCAACATATCGGCTTTGTTTGGTTTGTAATCTTTGGCGGTTTTATATTGGTCTTCGAGATAGTTTTTGAAATTCTCAACTTTCTTCTGCGCTTCGGCTTCGCTTAGCGTGCCTTCAGCAACCAGCTTTTTTGCATAGATTTCGCGCGGGCGTGGGAGGCCGGCGATTTTTTGATACATTAGAGGCTGGGTGAACATTGGCTCATCGCCTTCGTTATGGCCGTAGCGGCGGTAGCAGACGATATCAAGCACGACGTCTTTTTTGAATGTCTGGCGGAATTCGGCGGCGAGTTTGCTTACAAACATAACTGCTTCTGGGTCATCGCCATTGACGTGGAAAATTGGCGCGCCGACCATTTTGGCGACGTCTGATGGATATGGGGATGAGCGGCCTTTTTTCGGATCAGTTGTGAAGCCGATCTGGTTGTTGACGATGATGTGGACAGTGCCGCCGGTGCGGTAGCCATCAAGATCTGACAGCACAAAATTTTCAGCAACTGAGCCCTGGCCGGCGAATGCGGCGTCACCGTGGAGGAGGATGCTCATGACGCGGCTGCGTTCCACATCTTGTTTCTGGTCTTGCTTGGCGCGGACTTTGCCGGTGACGACAGAGTTTACGGCTTCCAAATGTGATGGGTTGGCGGTTAAGCTCAAGTGAACTTTTTTGTTGTTCACGTCAACGTCATGCGAATAGCCCATGTGATATTTTACGTCGCCCGATGTGCTTAAGCCTTCTGGCATCGAGAGGTTGCCGTAGAATTCTGAGAGCATGGCAGCATATGGTTTGCCCATGACTGCGGTTAACACGTTCAAGCGGCCGCGGTGTGGCATGCCGATGACAACTTCGTCAACGCCCATTTCGGCGGAAGTTTCGACGATGTATTTTATCGATGGAATGGCAACGTCGCCGCCTTCAACCGAGAAGCGTTTGGTGCCGGTGAATTTTACGTGGATGAATTGCTCGAAACCTTCAACTTCGGTGAGCGACTCTAACAGCCAATCTTTTTTATCTTTGGAAAGATCAATTGATGCTTGAGTTGATTCGATGCGCTCACGAAGGAAATGTTTTTCTTCCGGGTGGTGGATATGTTCGTATTCAAAACCGATATTGCCGCAATAAGTTTTTTGCAGGATTTTAAGAATAGTTGGCAGAGTGGCTTTGTCTAAACCAAGTTGGCCATTCAGATAAATTTCACGATTGTGGTCTTCGCTAAAACCATATGATGCCGGGTCAAGTTCGGAGCCTGGCATGTTGCGGGTGAGGCCGAGTGGGTCAAGGTTGGCAATAGTGTGGCCGCGTTCACGATAGGCGCGGATTAACATTAATGCGCGAATTGAATCAACACCGGCGCTTTCAGCAGTGGTTGGTTTTTCGTTTTTATTGGCAGGTTTTGGTAATTCATCTGCGCCGACCACACCGATAATGCGGTTTTTTGGCTGCACCCAGGCTGGCGCTTTGCCACCGGTGGCTTGCTCAAAAATTTCACGCCATGAGGCATCAACCGAATTCGGGTTTTGTTTATATTGTTCATATAGTTCTTCGATAAACACGGCATTAGAGCCGAAAAGCGCTTCAGAAGTCATAATTATTCACTACCTAATTGATGAATTTTCTTGAAAATAGCACTATTAAAAATAGTTTCAACAATTTAATAACTATTTGTATTTTATGGCTAAATTTTAAGATCTTGTATATATTACCAATTAGTAATAAAACTTACACATAATTTTGCTATTATTGCCGCATGACGGGTTATTTAAATAATGTAGAAAAAGCTGCTGATCCACAAACCGTGGTTGATGCTCTTCACTCAATTAGGGATGAAGGTAATGGTATTGCGGTGGTGAAAACCGCAATTGTAACTTCGCCATCACTTGCTTTTAGGGCAATTTACAGCAACCATCATCATGATGGACATGCAGTTCAGGCGCAAAGAATTATTGAACATGAAAAGCCATCTTTAAAACGGAAATTGATTGCAGAAATTAGAAACCGCCCGGATGAAGCACTGGCTGTTTTAGAAGAAATGAAAAATTTCAGAATGGAATATAACCCATTCATGGATTCAAAACATCTAAAGCACGATAGAAGAGCGATGATTCTTCCGGTTGTAAAAGCTGCGTTAGAAACTGTGGTTGATTATGGCAACCAAAAAGATTTGCATTATATTGAAAAAGCTAAAGGGGTTATTGCCAGCTTATACCAGCAAATTGAAACCGAAAAGAAATTGGTGGAAGAAAACCGCCATTACGCACAGATGGGTTTGCAACCATGGGATTCGCGCACACAGCGCCAAACTACAGGGACAGAATTTTTTAGGGAACTTAAAATATCAGATGAAACTTTTAGCAAAGCTCCATCTGATAAAGAATACACGCTTGGCCAGCCAAAGCCCAGCCGTTATGATGTTAAAGCTGCACAAACTTTTCTTGCCGATTATCATGTGACTGATGCCCGCCGTCCGAATTTGGCTGATACGCAACCAGGAATTCCAGTAAAACGTGCTGAGGAAGTATATCCTGTAAAACATTTAGATCAGAGTGAAAAAGAAGTGCAAACTACTGCGCTTAGAACCTTGGTGGCAAAAGTAGCCGAGGAAGTTAAGAGCGGGGCTGATATTTCTAATATTGATTTGAAGAATTATGGAATTCAATTTGTTACAAGTTCTGATTTGAGCGTTTATGCTGAATATCAAGGAGCTGATAACCAATGGCATAAAGTAAAAAAAGAAGTTGATAGCAGTAATGTTGGTGCATCCGCGCAATTTATAAGCAGGATGGAATTTACTGATATGCTGGAAAATTCCGTTAATGCAAAGATCCAAGCGGATAAAGTTGCAGAACGCGGTGCAGCAACTCCTGCTTCATCAACTGCGGCTAATTTGCCTAGACAACCAGGCGCAGAAGCTTCAAAGACTTTTAAAGCCTAACAATCCATCAAGATTATTCGTAACTTCCCTGCAAGGCTTTGCCGGTGAATGGGTTTATTAAATATGGGCGATTGCTGGCGATAATATCTTTTTCCTGCTCATTCAAATGTTTTTGCTCACCCCAATATGGGTAAAACATCATCACAATCACATCACGCAAATCACGACGCGGCTCAATGGCGCGGTGGGCACAGCATTGCGGCTGGAAGAAAACTACCGTGCCGGCTTTACCTTCAAGCGCGATAGAAGAATTTGTGAGCTCAGGTTCAAACTTATCGGCAAGTGAGCGCTTGATAAAGCCGCGTTTACGAAGATCATAGCTTTTTTGTTTGGGGATGATGCGCATTGCACCCGTATCTTCATAAACATCGGTGAGGTAAACCATCATTTTTACCATATTAGGCGTGATGTTATCAAAATGCCAATTCTGGCTGCCGAAACTAGCTTCCGGATTTTCTTTGGCAGTAGTGCGGTAAACATCGGAATCAAAAACGCGAAAGCCGCCACCATATAATGAATGGAAAACATTTTTTATTTCTGGCAAATGCCAAATTTCTTCGCATTCGGGAATATGATTCAAACTGTTTTTTATGCGAGTTAGACCAGCCGCACTATGCTGTTTATTGATGAGAGAATTTTCAGCATAAAGTTTATCAGCTTTTTCTTTGATAGATTTTATCAGCGCTGGCGGAATTAAAGATTCGGCAAATGCATAACCATTATTTTTTATTTGCTCAGCCAATGGATTTTTGATTTTGCCGTAAGATTTGTTTTTAATGCGGTTGATGCGATCATAAACAAAATGGTTGATGTTCATGATAAGCGGCAGGCGGTTATTCATCTTGGCCGTTTTTAACGCGCTTAGTTTTTTGATTGGCGAGAGCTTTGGATCTGGCATGGGTGAAATATAAATATTACCAGCTTTGAAAGCAATTGGATTTCAAACAGGTAAAGTACTCATCGCTAAAGGGGGATTTAAGCTGCGAGCAATTCTTTCATCGTTTTGCCGAGACGGGCAGGAGAATCTGACACGCGGATGCCGGCAGATTTCATTGCTTCGATTTTATCTTCAGCGCCGCCTTTGCCACCAGAAATGATAGCACCTGCGTGGCCCATACGGCGGCCTGGAGGTGCAGTGCGGCCAGCGATGAAGCCAACCATTGGTTTTTTGGTTTTTTCACGGCGTAAGAATTCAGCTGCTTCTTCTTCAGCTGCGCCGCCGATTTCACCAATCATGATGATTGATTTGGTTTCTGGGTCAGCCAAAAACATTTCCAGGCAATCAATAAAGCTGGTGCCGTTTACTGGGTCACCACCGATACCGATGCAGGTAGTTTGGCCGAAACCTTCTTTGGTGGTCTGGAGTACTGCTTCATAAGTCAATGTGCCGGATTTGGAAACGATGCCGACCGAACCTTTTTTGTGGATGTGGCCTGGCATAATGCCGATTTTGCATTCACCCGGGGTGATAACGCCTGGGCAGTTAGGGCCAACTAGGCGTGATTTTGAACCAGAGAGGGCCTTTTTCACTTTTACCATATCAAGTACGGGGATGCCTTCGGTGATGCAAACGATGAGCGGAACTTCAGCGTCAACCGCTTCCAAAATTGCATCAGCTGCAAATGGTGGTGGAACATAAATAACGCTAGCATCAGCACCAGTTCTTTCGCGCGCTTCGCCAACAGTGTTGAACACCGGAAGGCCCAAGTGGGTTTCGCCACCTTTGCCTGGCGTTACGCCGCCGACCATTTTTGTGCCGTAAGCAATTGCTTGCTCAGAGTGGAATGTGCCTTCTTTGCCGGTGAAACCCTGGCAGATGACTTTGGTGTTTTTGTTTACTAATACGCTCATTTTATTTTTCCTTAGTTACGAGTAATTCTTTTATTTCTTTTAAATTCGTTAAAATTTCGTCATGTTTTTTAGAAGACTTTCCTTTATTGGCAAAAACAATTAGGCCGATGATAGCAATTAAGCTTAAGGCAATTATCAATACGATATTGACCACAAAACTCATCTTACTTCCGCTTTAGTTTTAAATTTTTCGCCAGGGCGCATTGCGTTTTTTAGTTGCGCCTCAGTGCAGCCGCCGCTGTAGTATGATTGGTAATCAGCCGCCAGCACGCTTGGGATTGAGAGGCCTTCGTTATGCGTTAAGTGGCCGGCTTGTTTTTTGTGCTCGTAATCAGCGATGATTTGCGCCATTTCCGGGCATGAAATGCCGTCGGCATGTGCTACGCATGGGAAAAGGGTGAGGGCAGTAATAATTAGATATTTTTTCATTTTTGTTTTTTACTCACAATTGGGTCTAGTTTTTTATTTAATTTTTTTATGTCTTTTCTAATTTGTTTAAACCAACCAACTAATATCCATGCGAAGATAAAAAGAGAAATGGCTATAACAATTTCCATTCTAAAAATATCTTCTAAATCGATATTTTTAAGCATAGTTTAAGCTGCCGCCTTTTTGATTGCGTTGGTAATTTTCTGCGCTGCATCGTCAAGATCATCGGCAGAAGTAATGTTCAAGCCCGATTTTGCGAGGATTTGTTTGCCAAGGTCAACGTTTGTACCTTCCAAGCGCACAACTAATGGCACAGCAAGTTTCACTTCTTTGGCAGCTGCAACAACGCCTTCAGCGATGATGTCGCATTTCATGATGCCGCCGAAAATATTG
>Ga0206927_1040_pt1 | contig 30817 bp, 18 predicted proteins | sample Alteio_BWOrgHeat_60_FD_153249 | JGI IMG/M metagenome (GOLD analysis project Ga0206927, IMG submission 153249) | Enriched cells from forest soil in Barre Woods Harvard Forest LTER site, Petersham, Massachusetts, United States -... | ecosystem: Environmental > Terrestrial > Soil > Temperate forest >... | reverse complement strand
TCTTTATTTCACCCAATTTTAACTGTGTAAAAGCCAACATGGGACTCTGACGATGGGTTCTAGCTTTTGGGAAATCTGGAATCCATATGCAAGTGAGTTTTTTTGAATCATTAGACAGATTTCATTCGCAACTTTACCGCTTTGGCTTAATTTCGGCGCGTGTCGAAACAACCGAATAACGCCGCCATCGCCGGAAGCCTGTTGCTTACGGTCATTTTCTGGGGTGGCAACAATGCCGGAACAAAATGGCTGGTCGCATCGTGGCCGCCCATCTGGACGGGCGGCTCGCGGTTTTTGTTCGGCGGATTGGTTTTGCTCTCGCTGCTGCGGTTCACAAAATGGTTCGGGGAATTCCAGCCGTTGAAGCCGGGGTTGTGGAAAAAATTGTGGCTGCACGGCGGCTTGAGCCTCGCGGCTTACATTGCGGTTTTCTGCTGGGCGTTGAAACTGACCGCCGCTTCGCACGTCGCGCTCTACCTCGGCGCGTCGCCAGTGTGGGCTTTGCTTTGGGAAGAACGTCCAAAAAGAAATTGGTCGAGCGTGCGGCGTTACACCGCAGCGTTTTTGGCGGTGGCGGGCGTGGGGGATTGAAAAAGCCGCCGCGATTTTTTCGGGCGGCCATTCCTTATTCACGCTGAAGTCGAAGATTTGATATTTTTGAGGATCAAGGCGGCGTTTGACTTTCATGATTGCGGCCTCCAGTAGATTTCTTTCCCATTCAGCCTCCCATAGCGCGTTCATGTCCTGACTTGCAGGATCAATCATTTTGTCCGCCGTCCGGGTTCCGATATCGGCGTCATCCGAAGATGAATGAGAAACAGCAAGAGCCTCACGTTTGCGGAACTGGTCGGTGATGCGCCAGCGGGTGGTGTTCAAGAGCCAGGATTTGAAAGAGCCGGCTTTCCCGTCATATTTGAAGTTGGGCATTTGCTTGGCGACAGTCAGCATAGTTTCCTGCACGACATCTTGAGCCTCCTCTTTCGTCAAACCGCCTTTGATGGCGACGCCGTAAATGAGCTTCCAGTAAATATCAAAGAAGTCCCTCCAACTTGAGTCGTCCTGCCAGTCTTTGAGGCGTTCAAGCAAAGTCGTGCGTGTCGGGATCAATTCATCGGTCAACTGTGCCATGGGCAAGTAATGCAGATTCAAGACGCTGTTGGCAAACAAGAAATAGATGAATAACCTGTCGCTGCTCGCAAATGAAGTGTCATAATAAATAATACAGAGATTGCTTGGACTCATTTCCTAAAATCGTTCAGAGGTTTTTCAGGGTCGTGATTTTGGGGTGTTTCGCGGCTTGGAGTGGAACTTTCATTGCCCAAGGCAGCCAGTCCGCCAACGAAATCCGGATCGCCGGATTTCAAGGCACGGTGCAAGTTTGTCCAGCCAGCGCGACTGTCTGGATTTCCGTCCAGACTAATCAAGTCCTGCATCCCTTTGACCGGCTGCGTGCCAGCGCGAACAGCCGTGTCACGCTCCTTTGGTCCGACCAGAGCGTCGTGCCATTGGGCGCTTCGACGGAAATCGAGGTTTTGCCGCCCAATTTGCCGGACGCGCAATGCGGGCTGCATTTGATCCGCGGAATCATTTCTTTTTTCCACCGCGACAAGCCCGGACGAATCCAGATCATCACGCGCGGAGCCATCGCCGGAGTGGAAGGAACTGAATTTGTCATGGCCGTGGATGACACAAATGAAACGAGGCTTTCTGTGATTGATGGCAAAGTTAAATTTGGAAACGAACAAACCACCCTGCTGCTCACCAACGGCCAGCAAGCCGTCGTCGATTTCGGAAAAACGCCCGTTCTCACGACGGGTTTCATAGCCAATAACATTTTGCAATGGTGTTTTTATTATCCCGCCATTCTTGATTTGGACGATTTGCAGCTTGCGCCTGACGAGCAAAAAAATCTTGGCGCATCGCTCGACGCCTACCGCGCGGGCGATTTGCCAGCCGCGCTGAAAAGTTTTCCGCAGCAACAATCCGGTTCCGACGCCGTAAAAATCTACCATGCCGCGCTGCTACTCTCCGTCGGCAACGTTGACGATTCTGAAAAAATCCTGTCTTCGTTATCCGGCAATTCCGAACGCCCTCGACGTCTCGCCGTTGCGTTGCGCGAATTGATCGCCGCCGTGAAGCGGCAGAAATTTCCCACCAATCCCAATCCGAAACTGGCGACAGAATTTCTTGCAAACTCTTATTACGAACAATCATTCGCCGTTCGCGAAACCTCTTTGGAGAACGCGTTGGACACGGCAAAACAAGCCGCGACCAATTCGCCAAATTTTGGATTCGCGTGGGAGCGCGTCGCGGAATCGGAATTCAGTTTTGGCCGCGCTGACAAGGCTCTTGATGCTCTGAACAAAAGCCTCGCGCTCGCGCCGCGAAATCCCGAAGCGCTCGCGTTGAAAGGATTTCTTCTCGCCGCGCAAAACCGGACGCGCGAGGCGGTTTCGTGGTTTGACAGCTCGCTCGCGGTTGATTCCGCACTCGGCAATGCGTGGCTCGGTCGCGGCCTTTGCAAAATCCGTCTCGGCGACGCGACCGGAGGGCGTGAAGATTTGCTCGTCGCCGCCGCGATTGAGCCGCAGCGCGCCGAACTGCGAAGTTATCTCGGCAAGGCTTATGCAAACTCCGGCGATTTCCCCCACGCCACAAAAGAACTTCAACTCGCAAAAAAACTCGACCCGAACGACCCGACCGCGTGGCTTTATTCCGCGTTGCTGAATCAGGAAAGAAATCAAATCAACGACGCCATCCGCGATCTGGAAAAATCAGAGGAATTGAACGACAACCGCTCCGTCTATCGCTCGCAATTGTTGCTGGATCAAGACCGCGCCGTCCGCGCCGCGAATCTGGCCGCGATGTATCGCGACGCGGGAATGTTCGACGTGAGCGTGGACGAGGCCGCGCGCGCCGTGAATTATGATTACGCGAATTATTCCGCGCACCTTTTTCTGGCGAACAGTTACAACGGACTTCGCGACCCGAACGAGATCAACCTGCGTTACGAAACTCCCGCGAAAAGCGAATTTCTGCTCGCCAATCTGCTCGCGCCTGCCAGCGCGGGCACGCTTTCGCCGGTGATTTCGCAACAGGAATACTCGAAATTTTTCGAGCGTGACGGATTTGGAGTGGCCTCGGACACGGAGTATTTGAGCCGCGGCGCATGGACCGAATCCGGCGCGCAATTCGGCACGTTCGGAAATTTCAATTACGATTTCGAATCGTTTTACCGTTCCGATCCCGGCCAGCGTCAGAACAATGCCATTGAGCAGCGGCAGCTTTCTCTCTCGCTTAAACAACAGGTCACGCCGCAGGACAGCATTTTCGGATATGTGCAGCAGTATGAAGCGGAAAGCGGAGATTTGTCGCAATATTACAATCAAAGCGTGGCAAGCCCGACACGCCATGAACAAGAAACCCAAGAGCCGGTCGCGGCGATTGGCTGGCATCACGAATGGAGTCCGGGCGTTCACACGATTTTTTTGGCGGCGCGTCTCGACGACACTTTTTCATTCACCAATTTTACCCAGCCTTCATTGCTCCTGGGGCGCCCGGACGGTCCCGGCGGAGTTCCCTTTCTTGCGCTCGTAGAACCCATCACCATGAACGAATTTTTTACGAACCGATTGGAAATCTATTCGGCAGAGCTGCAGCAAATCTGGGAACAACCTTCGCACGACACCATTCTGGGCGCGCGGATCCAATATGGCCATTTTGACACCGGCGTATTGCAGGATAATCCGTCAGCCAATGTCGTCGCCTTTTTCCCGCCGCCGCCCGACCCGTCATCGCAACAGGACTTCACCTCCCTTTTCAGGCGATTCAGCCTTTATGGTTACCATCAATGGCAGATTTTCGACCCGCTGCAATTGATCGGCGGCGTGACTTACGACCGCATCACGTTTCCTGAAAATTTCCGCACCGCCCCCGTTTCCGGCAATGAAACCACGCGCAGCCAGATTTCCCCCAAAGCCGGATTGATTTGGACGCCCGCGAAAGACACCGCCGTCCGCTTTGCCTACACACGCTCGCTGGCTGGCGCGAGCCTCGACCAAAGCTACCAGCTCGAACCGTCGCAAGTCGCTGGATTCATCCAATCCTATCGCAGCATCATTCCTGAATCCATCGCGGGCGCGAATTCGGGAGCGCAATTCGAGACCTACGACCTTTCGCTCGAGCAAAGATTCTCCACCGGCACTTACTTGAGCCTCTCCGGCGAGATTCTGGATTCTACCGTTCATCGCATCACCGGCGCGTTCGATTATCTTTCGGATGAACTGCCGTTTCCCACGCCGTCCGGAACGCCTGAACATCTGGATTATCAGGAACAAACCCTCCAATTCACCGCCAACCAATTGCTCGGAAAAGAATGGGCGCTCGGCGCGCGCTACCGCATCAGCAAGGCCGTTTTGCACGACGATTTTCCCGACGTGCCGGACAATCTTCTCTTTGCCAACCTTTCCATCACGCCGCGGCAACGGACGCAGGGCATCCTCAACCAATTGGAACTCACCGCCATTTACAATCATCCGAGCGGATTTTTTGCCGAAGGCGAAGCGCTGTGGTTCGGCCAGAGCAACGACGGCTACACGCCGGCGGAACCCGGCGACAACTTCTGGCAATTCAACCTGCTTGCCGGTTACCGCTCACCGCGCCGAAAAATGGAGGCGACGATTGGCCTGCTGAACATTGCCGGACAGGATTACCAACTCAACCCGCTAAACATTTACAACGAACTGCCGCGCACGCGAACCATTGCCGTCCGCTTGCAATTTAATTTTTAGAGAATCTCCTTAAGCTGACAGGTCATTTATTGAATTCTGGATGTTCTTTTAGAAACCTCGCGTATTCCTTTTTAACGTCTTCGTCATTCGGTTCAAATTTCAAGGCCAGTTGGAAAAGCTTATTAGCTTCCAAAAAATTCTTCCGCTCTTCTTTCATGAACTTTGCAAAATTATTGGCATGAAAAGCCGATTCTAGTCCAAGCTCAAATGCCCTGCGATAAAGTCGCTCCGCTTCGACATAATTTTTGCGTTCTTTCCAATTAAAGAATGCAAAGTTTGCGGTATTATTTGCGTGTTTTGGATCAATCTCCAAAGCTTTACGGCAAAGTTTTTCAACTTCGGTATTATTTTTACGAACTAAATACATAAAAACTGCAAAGCCACCAATAATGTCGGCATCTTTCGGGTCGAGTTCCAACGCCTTGCGATAAAGCCGCTCCGCTTCGTCATAGTCCTTGCGGACTTCATTGATAAAGTCCGCAAAAATTTTGGTTTCTAGCGCACTCTTCGGATCAAGTTCCAACGTCTTGCGAAAAAGCCGCTCCGCTTCATCATAATCCTTGCGAACATTCTTCATGAAGAGCCCGAAATTGCATGTATGGTTCGCTTGTTTCGGGTCGAGTTCCAACGCCTTGCGATAAAGCCGCTCCGTTTCATCATAGTCCTTGCGGACATCATTCATGAAGCGCGCAAAATTGCCGGTGTTGTTCGCGTGCTTCGGATCAAGTTCCAATGCCTTGCGATAAAGCCGCTCAGCTTCGTCATAGTCCTTGCGAACCTCATTCATGAAGATTGCGAAATTACCAATATGGTCCGGATCCTTCGGCTCAAGTTCCAACGCTTTGCGATAAAGTCGCTCAGCTTCGTCATAGTTCTTGCGAATATCTGTCATGAAACGCGCGAAGTTTCTGATGATAATCGTATTCTTTGGATCGAGTTCTAACCCCTTGCGATAAAGCCGCTCAGCTTCGTCATAGTTCTTGCGAATATCTGTCATGAAACGCGCGAAGTTTCTGATGATAATCGTATTCTTTGGATCAAGTTCTAACCCCTTGCGATAAAGCCGTTCAGCTTCGTCATAGTTCTTGCGAACATTCGTCAAAAACTTCGCGAAATTGTTTAGGTTGGTCGAATCCTTCTTGTCGAGTTCCAAAGCTTTACGAAAAAGCCGTTCAGCTTCGTCGTGATTCTTGCGAACATCCGTCAAGAACTTCGCGAAATTACCTAGGAAAGTCGAATGCTTCGGTTCGAGTTCTATTGACTTGCGATAAAGCCGCTCAGCTTCGTCGTGATTCTTGCGAACATCCGTCATTAAAATCGCGAAGTTATTAATATTAATTGCATTCTTCGGATCAAGTTCTATTGCCTTGGGATAAAGTCTCTCGGCTTCGTCGTGGTTCTTGCGGATATCCGTCATAAAACTCGCGAAGTTGCCCAGATAATCACCATCTTTTGGAGCAAGTTCTATGGCTTTTTTATAAAGTCGTTCGACTTCGTCATAATCGTTGCCTTGCGCCCGCATGAAATTTGCGAAATTACCAACCAATTCAGCACTTTCTGGAAATTCACTTAGAGCTTGACGATAAATCGCTTCGGCCTTTTGAGGATTGGGTTCCGCGTCTGCCTTCAATTGCCAAGCCCACCAATTTTTCCCTTTGGTCAACCGTTCGACAGCTGCAGCAGCTACATTACGAACCTCTTTGAGTTCTGTTTCGGCAATCTTATTTTCGCTTGGTTGTTTAAGTTTCTTGTTCAGTTCCTCGAATTGTCTTTGATACTCCGTTACTCGTTTATCATGCGTCTTTTGCAATTCGGGAATTGGAGGCGGGAGTTGCAATTTTTCCCAAAGTTGCAACATGAGTTCATCAAATCCAAGAATAGGAACAAGTCTGCCATGATGACGTTCGACAATCTCACAAATTTTTTGGTCTGGTTCCTTGCCAAGCCGATAACACCAAAATATGCCGCCTTTGATTGGCTCAATTTTTTTGAAGAATCCCATCAGACTGCCGTCGTTTCCACCATAGCCAATGACGATGGGAGTATTGTTATCGAAGATCACTTGAAGCGCGGCTTCCCATTCTGCCGGAAGTTTTTCAATTTCTTCGGGTTCACTCTTGGGATTGAGCAGCAAATCGCGGTGAATCTTGGCAATGACTGGCCGCTTCAAATTTGGGCGAATAAAACCAGTGAGTGATTCATGGCCACATACGAGCGGATATTCGTGTGTGTAGGTGGAAATGGCGTCGGCAATGAGGTTGTCGAAATTTGTAGTGACGGCGACTTTGTGCTGCGAATTGGCCATGATTTGCGCCAGCACGGAATAGCCGTAGCTTGGCTCGGCTGCCTGCATTACATCTTCCAGAAAAGCATAACCCTGCTCACGAAAATCACGGAATCGCCGCTGATAAATGAAGGGATAAAAGTTAGCAGCCTTATTAAAATCAAATCCTTTGATGCCGAGGTTGTCCGCCGTAGCCCATTTCTCAATCGTGAGATTGCCAAAATCTTCCATTTCATGAAGTTCTTTCAACCATTGCATCGCCAGCGTATTGCCAGTGGGAATATTTGATTGAAATGATGCGCCTGAACCCAACACCCAACAGAACGGTCGGTCGGACATTTTTTTGTGTCGTGCAAGAAACTCACTTAAGAAACCCGCAGTAGTGATTTTTTGAGCGCCCATAAATTCTGATTTCCTGATTGATGACTGAATATGCCCATTTCCGAACCGAGTCGAGTTTTTTTGCTAAAAAGCGGCCTCCGTTTCCAAAGGCCGCTTTGGTGTTTTTCTAGCGGCGCTGTGTCAGCGCCGTCCGTCGGCCACAGACCGCCGCTACAATTGCTGCAATCACGGATGCGGTGTCGCGGGCGGCGGTGTCGGCGGCGGCGTGGCATTTCCGCTGTTGCTGGCGGGCGGAAAGGTGTTGAGCCGGAATTGATCGCGCAGCCCGGCGTTGGCGGGATTGGTGGCAGGCCATTGCAGATCGGCGGCGTTCTGGATGGTCAAAAGATTTTCGTAGAGCGTCGCGGCGTCGGTGTTCTTGGTGGTGGTGGAATCTTTCGCGTCGCCCTGGGCGCTTTGTTGCGCGGGCGTGGCGGTCCCAAAAGTTTGCCGCGCGGCGGTGAAGGCGGCGGTCTCGGCATCGGTCCAGCCCTTGAGCTGGAGCGCGGCAAGGTTCGCGGCATTTTGAACGGAGGCGATGATGATGTCGGCGCGGGCGAGAACGGAGCCGAGGTCAACGGGATGGTTCACGCCCACTTGAAATTCCTGATGCAGTTTCACGGTCTGGCCGGGAAAGGCGAGCTTGGCGGTCTGGCGCGCCTGGTTCATGCAATGGAGCAGCGTGTCGAGGTTCGCGCTTTGGGCGGTGGTGAGGTTGCCGAGTTCGCCTTTGGCATTTTTCTGTCCGGCAAGGTCGGCGGAAATTTTGGCGAGCAGCGCGGTGGCGCCGGTAAGAAAACCGGCGGGCAGTCGCGGCGCGATATCAGGATACGCCTTGCCGGCGGTGATGATGAGGTTGCCGTTGTAGATGAGCGTGGATATGGGGAAGTGCGGTGTGTGGTTCATTGTTTTGGAGGTTTAGGGGTTCTTTGGTTGATTGCTGTTTTCTGTGCAAATGGCTTGAATACAAGTGGTTGAGAACTTTTTGATTGCGGTCTGGATTTCGCGGGAGTTGTCCCGAACTTCGCGGGAAGAGCAGCGGATTTTGCGGGAGGCGTTCAGGATTTTGCGGGAACGGTGCCGGATTTCACGGGAAGAGTTCCAGACTTCGCGGGAGCAGTCCTGAATTTCGCGGCGAGGGCGGCGGATTGAGCGGGAATGGCGGCGAACTTCGCGGGAAGGGTTTTGAATTTCCCGCGACGCGCGCGGACTTCGCGGGGACAACGGAAAACTTTGCGGGAAGCCAAAAAATCTTCCGCCATTCGCCGGCAACTTTGACTGTGGTTTTCCATTCATGCTTTTTTCCATACCTGACATTCCTTTTCAGGGAGCGAAGCCGGTCAGGATGATCGGGTAGTTGGTGGTCGGAACATTATTCGGGAAATAGATGGCAAACCGATATTTCGGACTGGGCGGCGGATTGGGGATGGTGACGTTTGTTAAAGCGCATCCGGAATCAAAATTTTTTCCATTATACACAATTTTTGTGTCCGTCCGTCCGCTGCCATCGGAAGCGGTGAAAACCGTGGTATTGGTCAAAGTTGACCATCCCCAGACCGGAAGCGTCTTGGTGTAGATGACATATCCGGCATAACTGCCGGGACAGGTGCCTTGCGTGCCGCTGCTCGATGTGGGACCGCCAAACACCGTGATTGGGTCTCCCAGTTTGTATTTGGCGCATGCGGAATGTTGAGTGGTGCATCCGGCCAGTGCGAGCAATCCGCAGAATGCCGTGATTGCGATTTTTTTAAGCGTGAGTTGTTTTTTCATAGTTGTTTAGTTTTTTGCCGCCGCCCACCCGCGCCTGATCCACCCTTGAGCCTGTGCAGCAAGTTTTTGTTCCGACTACTTATCAATACGGAGGAAAATGGAAAATCTTTCAAAATATTTTTGGAAAATGCTGTTTTCCTTTCAGACGCCTTTTACACTCAAGCGCGGGAATCCGGATGAACCGTGAAGTTCAAGGCCATTACGCAGAATAAATCTTTCAAATCCGCGTTGGGCGCGGCGCTGGCGGTGCTTTGCGGATTGATGTTGTGCTCGTCGCCGTTGGGCGAGCCGTGGGTCAACGCCAGTTACGATTATCTGTTCCGTTTCGGCGCACATTCCGTCACGAATGATGTCGCGGTCATCTTGATGGACAACGGGGCTTACGATCAATTCCATCAGACGCGCGGGCAGCCGTGGGACCGGGCGCTGCACGCGCGATTGTTGAACAAGCTGGCGGATGATGGTTGCGCGATGGTCGTTCTGGATTCTTTTTTCAGGGAACCGCGCGATCTGGCGGCAGACAAGGCGCTGGCCGATGCAATGCGGCGTCAGCGTCACGTTGTCTTGATGGCCGAACAGGCGCAAGTGATACATCCAGATTTATCCGGCGCGCAGCCGACGTTGCCAGCGGAACAATTTCTTGATGCCGCCGGAACAAACTGGGGTGTCGCGTGGCTTGACCCGGATTCGGCCTACGATTCAATTGTCCGGCGGCACTGGCCGTTTCCATCGCCGGGGCCGTATCCGAGTTTATCTGAAACATCAGCACGATTGGCGGGCGCGCAATTGAATTTGCCGCCGGAAGAGCGTTGGTTGCGTTATTACGGTCAGGACGGGGCGTGGGCAAAATTGAGTTACAGTTTCGCGCTCTCGCAACCGGCGAATTATTTTAGAAATAAAATCGTCTTCATCGGCACCCAGCCGCAAACATCTTTGCCGGACGGCGAGCCGGACGAATTTCGCACGCCCTACACTCGCTGGACTGGCGAATCAGCGGGCGGGGTGGAAATCATGATCACATCGTTTCTGAATCTGGTGAACGGCGATTGGTTGCGGCGACCAGCATGGTGGATTGAATTATCGACACTGGTTGTCACCGGGATTTTGCTCGGCGGCGGCTTGTGCCGGACGCGACTGCTGACGGCTTACATTTTCGCGCCGGTAATCGCCGTTGCAATTGCGCTGGGAGCAATTGCATTCAGCTATTTCACAAACTATTGGTTTCCGTGGCTGGTGGTTTCAGGAGGGCAAGTGCCATGCGCCCTGGCGTGGACGCTGGTGACTTCAAAAGTTTTTCGCGGCGCAGAAGCAAAAGTTGCCGCAACCGAAAAACCGCCGGACATTCCCGATTACGAATTGATCCATCCGCCGTTTGGGCGTGGCGCTTATGGAAAAGTCTGGCTTGCGCGGAACAAGGCGGGGCAATGGCGTGCGGTGAAAGTCATTTATCTGGCGAATTTTGAAAACGACGCCGACCCTTACGAGCGGGAATTCAACGGCATCAGCCGATACAAGCCCGTTTCCGAAAAACACCCCGGACTTTTGCGCGTGGATTTTGTCAGCGAAAGATTGGATGGATATTTTTATTACGTCATGGAACTCGGCGATTCGATTGAACCCGGTTGGGAACGCGAGCCATCCAAATACAAACCGCGCGATCTGGGGAACGAGCGGATGCGGGCGGAGGGAAAGAGATTGCCGATTCCACAATGCGTGCAGATTGGGATTGAACTGGCCGAAGCGCTCGAATTTCTCCATCAGCACGGCTTGACGCACCGCGACATAAAACCTTCAAACGTCATTTTTGTGGACGGCAAGCCGAAGCTGGCCGATCTCGGACTCGTGGCCGAAATCCGGCCACTGAATCTGGAACGGACATTTGTCGGCACGCCCGGTTATATGCCGCCGCCGCCGGAACGTCCCGGCACGCCGGCATCGGACATTTATGCCCTGGGTGTGGTTCTTTATGTTTTAAGCACGGGTCGCAATGCAGCGTTTTTTCCAGAGATCGCGACGAGCCTTGTCGAGAACAACAATCCCGCAGATTTTTTCCCGCTGAACACGGTCATTCTCAAAGCCTGCCAGCCGGACGCAGTGCAACGCTATGCGTCTGCGGCGGAAATGCGCCTCGCTTTGCAGAAATTGCGGGAAACGCTCTGTTGATCTTCATCCAGGCAATGGCTGGACTTTTTTGATGAATACCAGCCCCGCCCTCAACCCCTGCCCTTGTTTCCCCTTCAACCCTATTGGGCGGGGCTGGTAAAAATTACATCGCAATTTTCAAAAACGGCTCGTTACAAACGCCAGCTTTGAAATCATGCCGCGAGATTTTTGAGACTACTGGTAGGATTACGTTGAAAAATCCAAAATCTTTCAAAAAAAATGAAAGATTTTGCCTGCCTGACAATCCATCCGGCCAATCCTCCGGCTCATTTGACGTATCGGCCAACCAATTTGGCCTGTCTACCCGAACATTTGGCGTGGCGGTCAGGTCGTTTGGCCGATGCGCCGACTCATTTGGCGCGTGGCGCTGTTCAAATATTCAAAGTTCCAATCCGTTTGGCCTGTCGGCTAGTTCAAATGGCACGTCTGGCGACAGACTTGGCATCGCGGCCACTCCATTTGAGCCGCGTTCCGGTGTATTTTGCGGGTGTTTCAGGACATTTTTCATTTTTTTTCATTTTTTTTGAAAGATTTTCACTTTTCAGCCGTAATCAGGGTGGGGTTTTAAGCCCTTGGAATGATTTAGAACCAAACCATGAAAACCAAACAATTCAATAAACTGAACATGTATCTGGCCGTCGAGGGGATTTGTGCCGCCAGCCCAACCGTCTGGCAATCGCTGGAAGCCTTTGCCGATGCCTTTGCCGACCTCAAAACCCACATCACCAACATCCAAAACTTTGCCCAAAGCCGGGAGCAGGACACCAGCGGCATCGCGGCGGACAAACACGCCGCGCGTGCCGCCATGTGCAACGCCGCGCTGCCCGTCGCCCGCGCCGTCCACGCCTACGCCGTCAAGACAAACAACAACCAGCTCGCCGGGGAGATCGATTTTTCCTTGAGCGACCTGATGAGCGGGCGGGACGTGGAATCTGCGGTGCATTGCCAGAACATCCACGACATCGCCAACGCGAACCTCGGGCTCCTCGCCCCCTATGGCGTCACCGCCGCCCGGCTCGCCACGGTGGCCATGATGATCACGGCCTACAGTTCGCTCGTCAGCAAACCGCGCGACATCCGAGCGCAGGGCAAAACCATCACTGACAGCATTCAGGCCGAATTCACAGCCGCCGACGATGCGTTGACCCTGATGGACGACCTGGTCGGCCAGTTGGGCAATCCGAAATTCTGGAGCGATTATACCAACGCGCGCGACATCGTGGACACACCCGCCAGCCACGCGTCGCCAACGCCGCCGCCCGCGACCCCGCATCCATAAAACCAATGGCGAACGATTGAAACAACGCGGCCTTTGGAAACGGAGGCCGCTTTTTATGATTGAAAAACCTCGACACGTCGCTCTGAAAATATCGGGAAAGCAAACTGGAAATTCCCTTCATCATCGTTTCGGGAACCATCGGTGAGGAACGTGCCGTGGAAAGTTTGAAAGCGGGAGCGACCGATTATGCCAAGGCCGCAATTAGAAACCATTCCTGCAATTTTTATTTGACCGTTGCGCGCGACGAATTAACTTCCGCGCATGGATCATTCACCCGGCTTCCTCAAACTGGCCAACGACGCCAAGACACGCGTCAAGGAAATTTCCGTCGCACAGGCGCAGGCGCGTTTGAGATCAAATCCCAACGCCGTGCTCATTGACGTGCGCGAGGACAACGAATGGAACGCCGGACACGCGGTCGAGGCCAGACATCTCGGCAAGGGAATCCTCGAGCGCGATCTGGAGAAGATGTTTCCCGATGCCGACGCGGAACTCATCATGTATTGCGGCGGCGGCTTCCGTTCCGCGCTCACTTGCGATGTCGCGCAACGCATGGGCTACAAGAACGTCTTCTCGCTCGACGGCGGCTACAAGGCGATGGTCAAAGCGAACTGGCCGATGCAGTAACAGCCAACGTGAGCCGGCTCTGAAATTGCAGGGGACGAGGTGACGAGGCTCACTTTCAAATCCGAGACTTCAATCAGAGCCTCCTCACGTCGTCTCCTACGAACAAGTCGCCGCTGCTCACCGTCGCAACGCGGCAATCAATTCATCCAGTTTATCGGCGATGTTTGTTAAATCGACATGCAGCTACATATTATTGCGGCCAAATCTGGCGATCGCTTCCTTGCGAGAATGGACGTGCAGTTTTTCGTAAATGCGTTTCACGTAAGTGCGCACGGTGTTCTCGCTGATTTTCAATTGGTCGGCGATCTCTTTGTAAATGTTTCCCTTGGCCAGCAGCGCGAGCACTTGCGATTCACGCTCGCTCAATCGGTCGAAATCGGAAGCGGGTCCGGGCAGTTGCTTGAAAAATTCGACGACCTTGCTCGCGACGCGCATGGACATCGGCGCGCCGCCTTCGTGAACCTGTTCGATCGCGCTGATGAGTTCCGATGACGGGCGATTTTTTAAAATGTAACCGTTCGCGCCGGCGCGGAGAGAATTAAAAACGAGATGGCTGTCTTCATAAGTGGTGAGCATCAAGATGTGCAGCGCGGGAAATTGCGTTTTCAATCTGGCGACACATTCGATGCCGTTCATGCCTGGCAAATGGATGTCCACCAGCAACACGTCCGGTTTGTTTTTCGCGACGCCGTTCAAGCCGGCTTCCGCAGTGGGGTAGGCATCGAGACATTGCAATGACGGCGCGCGGCGCAACAGCGCCACGATGCTGTCGCGTGTTTTGCCGTCGTCTTCCACGATGGAAACGGTGATGGGCATTTGAATCAGTTGGTTGATTTTGGTTGCGGCCAGAAATATTCGACGACAATGCGTGTGCCGGTTCCGGGTTTGCTTTCCATTTCGAATCGTCCGCCGATCTGTTCCGCGCGCTGCCGCATGTTGCGAAGGCCGTCGGCGGTGGCGTTGTCTGGCGCGGCGTCGAAGCCCCGGCCGTCATCTTCAATTTGTAACCGGATGGATTGGTCGGTGGCTTTGATTTGAAACCGCACGGTGCCGGCTTGTGCGTGGCGGACAATGTTGTTGATCGCTTCTTTGACGATGAGGAATAAATTATGTCGCAATTCCGGCGAGACAACGTGATCCGGCATCTCATCCGGTAAATCGAGGACGCATCGAATGTTTGCGCTTTTCAAAAATCCCATTGCGAACTCACCGATGTAGGCGATCAATTCCGGCAGCGTGTTGTTGCGTGGATTGATTGCCCAAACGGCGGCGTCCAGTGATTTGATCGCCTCGCGCGCCGCGCCCAGTCCTTCCTGCACATGCGTTGTCGCAGCACGGGATTCAGTTTCGCTCGAAGCCAATTCCAGCAGCAACGTCATCCGCGTCATGCTCGCGCCGAGGTCATCATGCAAATCCTTGGCAATGCGCGCGCGTTCGCGATCAACCATCGCCTGCTGTTCGACAACTTGCAATCGCCGCCGCAATCGCCGGAGTGAAATGTAGCGCACAACGACGGCAACCAGAATGAGCAGGACAATCAGGATGGTTGCCTGAAACCAAAATTGTTGCCAGAGGAAGGGTTCGATTTCGAAAACAACCGATGCGCCGAGGTCATTCCAAATGCCGTCGCGATTTCCGGCCTTGACGCGAAAACGATATTTGCCCGGCGAAAGATGCGTGTAGCTCACGCTGCGCTGTGTTCCATTTTTAATCCAATGGTCGTCAAATCCGTCGAGCCGATATTGAAACGCAACGCTTTCCGGCGCGGTGAGATTTATGCCGGTGAATTCAAATTGCAACCGGCGTTGTCCGGGCGGAAGGCGGAAGGTGACGTTCGAATTTTCCAAATCCACCGCATTCGTGGCGGTCAGAGGATTGCCGTAAATGGCGATGGTTTGGTCATCGGCGATAATTTTGGTCAGGAGCACTCGCGGTGGCTGCGAATCTTCCTGCATTTCATCGGGAGCGATCACCGCCAGCGCCGTGCGCGTGGGAATCCAAAGCTGGCCGTCGCGACTGCGCAATGCGCCGGGACTGGCGCCGAAATTGGCGTCCAACATCGGCACGCCTTCATTCGGACCGTAAACGATGGAATGAAGCTGATTGATTTTGCCGGCGGCCAAATCTTCAAATTCCTGTTCGCGGATTTTGAAAATGCCGTGGTCCGCCCCCAGCCAAAGCCAGCCGTGTCCGTCTGAAAGAATTTGCGAAATTTCATTGTCGAACAATCCATCGTCGGGCGACGCGCAGAAAAAATGTCCGTCTTTGTAGCGTCCCAATCCCAAGCCGGCGAATCCCATCCAAAGGCTGCCGTCGGATGAAACGTGCAATGTGCGGATGGAAATTTCCCTGCCCATGATCACGGCCGATTCATCGGTCATCTTGCCATCGCTGATTTTGAACAGATTTCCGTTGGCCGAGCCCACCCAGATATTCCCTTTGTCATCTTCCGCCATGGCGCGAATGGCGTTGGCGTCCGGGGGCAGTTGAAAATTTTGAAATTTTCCGTCATGCAGCCGCTGGATCATTTCCGGCGCATTGCCGCCGATCCAAACATCGCCGTCGCGACCGACCAGCAGACAGTGAATGGTCCGGCTGCGGATGTCGCCGTGTGCCGGCCATATCGTGAAGCGGCCGTTTTGGAAGCGAAGTAAACTGCGTTGCTGCGTGCCGATCCAAATCGCGCCGTTACCGTCCGCTGTTATGCAACTGGCGGAAATGCCTTTCAAAGACGGGTTGGTAAAAGTATTCCAGAACCCGTTGGTTCGAAATACGACCAGGCCGTTTTGAGTCACCGCCCAAAGCGTGCCGTTGGTGTCCTGGCAGATGGATAACATGGCTTCAAACGGCAAACCGGTTTCCGTGCCTTCCAAAGTGATCGCCTGCCGCTGAATCCGGTCAAGGCCGCCGCCGCCGGTTCCAGCCCAGATATTTCCTTCACGGTCTTCGAGCAGGCATAAAATCTGGCGATGCGACGTCGGAACGGTTTCAAAATGATTACCGTCAAAATAGAGCAATCCGCTGTCAGACGTTCCGATCCAGACGCCGCCATTTTTGTCTTCGAGGAAAACCGGCAACGTTATTCCCGGCGCATGAAACGTTCCCAGATCTTTTAGCCCTTCGTGTTCATGAAATTTAAAAAGCCCGCTGGTCGTGCAAATCCAAATGCCGCCGTCGCGCGCAGCAGCCAGACGCGTTGCCAGTGCTTTGCCCGGCAACGAAAGCAAAGCCGTGAAGTGTCCATTTTCAAACTTTCCAAATTCGCCGCCTTTGGCGAACCATAATTGTCCGCCGGTATCAACTGCCAGCGAACATACCGGACCATTGAGCAATCCTTCGGCGGTTCCAAATAGTTCAGTCTTTCCATCCGACAACCGGCAGGCGACTCCGTCGCGATACGTTATCCACAAATTGTTACTCGCATCTTCCGTGAGTGATTGCACCAGCTTGTCTTTCAGACCGTTCGTGAACGATTCTATCGCGCTGGATTTCAAATGAACGACGGGGCCGTGATCCATCGCGAGCCACAAGCCGCCGTTGCGGCTGGTCAACAACGTGCTCGTCCGCTCTTTCGTTCCCGGCGCAAACGTTTCGCGGGGGATGATCTCAAAACTGTTGCCGTCAAACCGCACCAGATGCGTCGCCGTGGCAATCCACAGATAACGGTCGGGTGTTTGCGCCAGACTCGTCACGATATTATTCGGCAAGCCGTCTTCCATCTGCCATTTGCGAAGCGCCCACGAGGAATTGGTGGAAGCAATCAACGACGCGTCGCCGGCAAGAAACAAAATGCCGGCCAAAAGCCATGAGCTTGTCAGCGCGTTCAACCGTTGGGACATATCAAGACTTTAGAGACACCAAAGAATTGCGGCAATATCACATTGAAAATAGACGCTGTTTTTTTCACCGGCTGTCACATGGATGTCACATGAAAACAAAATGGACGACAGTTCAATCGCTGCTAATTTAAAAACGGAACCCAAAGAGCGGGACGCAATCATTGTGTCCGCTCATAAACAACCAGACTAGAAATATAAAATTGAATACTTCAGGAATTCGGATGATGGCTGTTTTGCCCGCGGCGTTGTTGCTCGCGGCGACAGCGCAGGCGCAAATCGGCGGCGGCTGGGCGAGCATGACCATCGGCGGCTTCCTTGATTATGAAGTCAGTGACAAGCATTTTCAGCATAATCTCACCAGTTTCTCCCTGCCGTCAGTGTATTACACAAATGCGGCCGGTTCCGAATCGTTTGGATTGACCACCAGTGGAAGTAATCGGGCGGAGCATGACACTGATTCGCATTACAACAGCGGCAGCCGCCAGTTTCAGGGCGACCTGCAAATTTTCTCCGGCATCAGCGATCAAAGCACCGTGCAGATTTTTAACGCGCCGGCGAGCGGTCCAATCCTCATGCTCAAAGCCTACGGCTCGAATAATGGTAAGCTCGAAAAACAAGGTGGCAGCGTTGTCGTGGCCCAGAATTGCTTTGGCCAGACCGAGCGGGTCAACATCATTCACGACCTCAATGCAAACACGTTGACGCTTTATATCAACGGCTCGCAAGTGTGGAGCGGCGGCGGCGGCCTGGGCGGTTCGTTCAATTTTAAATACGGTTTGTATGGAAGCTTCAATGCGTCAACGCACACCGTTTGGTCCAATGTGCAAATGTGGCAAGGCGGCAGCATCTCCGGCGGCGGTGATTTTTCGATCACGACAACGCCGTCGTCGCAATCTGTTGCGCCCGGCGACGGAGCAAATTACACGGTGACCATCGGCGCACTGTCGGGATCCACCACGAATATCAATTTGAGCGCGAGCGGTTTGCCCGCGGGCGCGACGGCGAATTTCAGTCCGGCCACCGTGACCAATTCCGGAAATTCGACATTGAGCATCTCGACTTCCGTTTCCACGCCGATCGGCAGTTATCCCATTTCCATTGTCGGCACAAGCGGAGCGTTGGCGCACACGAACAGCGTTACGCTCGTCGTGTCGAGCTTGACTTTTTCAGCAGCGCCTCCGACGCAAACTGTGAACGTCGGGAGCAATGCGATGTTCACCGTGACCGTAACGACGAACAGTTTTTTCACCGGAAGCGTGAATTTGGGAGCCGGTGGTTTGCCGCCGGATGTGACCGCGAATTTTGTTCCTTCGACATTCAACCAATCCGGCAGCTCGACGTTGACGATTTCCACCACGACGAACACAGCCGGCGGCAGTTATCTCTTCACCATTTTTGGCACGAACGGAAGTTTTGTCGCCACGACGACGGCGACGCTGACGATTAACGCGCTTCAAGCCAACGGCGGCGTGCTGATCTGGACAAATGGCGCGGGAGATTCCAATTGGTCGAGCACGCTCAATTGGACGAACGTCACCGGCGGTGGTTATGGTCCGCCGGGAATCAGCAACAGCGTGGTGTTCACCAATTACAATGTAGCGACGGCTTCGGCACTGACATCGCCCGGCTCTGGCGTCGTCAATCCGGCAAATATCAATAGCACAATTAACGGCAATTTCTCCGTCATCAACCTGACCAATTTTGCGAATGCCATCAATACCAGCCCGAATTATCAGAATTTCGGCATTGCCAGCGGCGTGACTTTGACAGTCGGGAACAATTTACAAGTCGGCGGTTCAGGCGTCTACGATTTTGGCGCGAACAATGTCGTCAACATGAGCGTCAGCGGCGCGGGCGCGACGTTGCTGGTCACCAACGGCGGAATCACAGTCTGCCAAGGTTCAGGCAGCAGCGGCGCGCATGATGCCACGCTCGATCTTTCGGGCCTGGACAATTTGATAGTGAACGCCTCGCAAATCAAAATGGGTGTGGAAAACGTCACGCGCTCTGGCGGCATTTTGTATTTGGCAAAAACCAACACGCTGACGCTGTCGAGCGCTGGTTACACGAACACTGACGGTTCGGGCAGTCCTTACAGCGGCAATCCGGCGTTGACTATCGGCCACAATAAAACCGCCACCGGCAACGGGGCGCAATTGTATCTGGGCATCAGCAACAGCATCGCAATAGATTATGTGTCGGTTGGACGCGGCGACGCGAACGATTTGATGGAATTCAATCCGGCATTCACCAATCAAAATCCATCCGTATTTATCAACGGAACAAATGGCAGTTCCAGCTTGGTCGGCGTTTATGTCGTGGGCGATGATTCGCCCGGCGCAGGCGGTTCGGCTTCCGGCATAAACGATTTCAGCGGTGGAACGGTCAATGCATCCATCAATTACCTTTGCGTCGGACGCGGAAGGCAAGGCGCGAACGACACGGGCACTTCTTCCGGCGTTCTGACCTTTGGCACCGGCAGCATCAACGCAAATACATTGGCAGTCGGATTTTTGTATCCGAGCGGTTCGAATTCCGTCGTCAACGGAACGGTCAACGTGAACGGCAGCAGCACGTTGATGGTGATGACCAACATCACGCTCGCGACGCGTCCAAATTCTGGCCACGGATCTGTGCAAGGAACATTGAATGTCAACGGTGGAACGGTTGAAGCTACGAACATCGTTGGCGGTGGCGGGACCGCCGTCATCAATTTGAACAGCGGCACGATAGACCTGCAGCCGGATTGGGCGGCAACGTCCGGCACGATTTCAAACATCTCCACGCTCAACGTCGGCGCAAATGGCGCCAGCAATTCAGCAGTGCTCATCGACGTGGCACAGATTTTCACGACCAACACGCTGACCATTGCATCGAATGGAAGTGTTTTTGGCAACATCGTCATCAGCACGCCAGCATTGATTGTGAATGGAAGTATTTCACCCGGCAACGACGGCGCGGGCGCGATGACCAACACGGGCGCGATCACTTTCGGCGCAGGTGGAAGTTATGCCGTGACGATTGACGACGCAGCGGCCGGGCCGGTTGAAGGCTGGAGCTTTTTGCAATCGGGCGGCGGTATCAATATTCAATCCACCGCCGGAAATCCGTTCATCATTGACGTGGGAACTGCGGGTAACCTCGCCGCCAATTTCAACTCAAACAGCAATTACGACTGGGTGATTGCCACGGCAAACAATGGCATCACAAATTTCGCAACGAACGAATTTGTCATCAACAGCTCTCAGTTCCAAAATGATTTGGGCAGCGGTTATTTTTATATTCATACCAACAACAATTCAATTGTGCTTTCGTTCACAAACAATCTGCCGCCTGTCGTCACTCCGGTGGCGATCAACATTTCTTCAGGGAGTGGAAATAATTTTATTTTCAGCGGCGCGAATGGAAATGCCGGCGCACAGTATTATGTCCTAGCTTCGACGAATCTGTCGCTGCCGCCGGCGCAATGGACGGTTATTGCCACGAACAATTTTGACGGAAATGGTAATTTCAACTTCACGAATCCTGCCGACCCGAACGCATCGCAGACGTTTTATCTCCTGCGATTGCAGTAGAAACGGATGCTGCTTGCGCAATAGTTATTTAAATTTAAAGACGCGGTTGTCGCAGAAACGTCGGGCACTTTTTGTTTGATGCATTCCTTGCTGTGTCACATCAAAGTCACATGAAAACAAAATAGACGGTCGTTTAATCACTGCTAGTGTTCAGGCTGACCACCAAACCAAAGAGCCGGATGCAATCATTGTCTTCCGCTCGCAAACAACTAGACAAAAAACATGAAACTAAACATTCCCAAGATCCTAACGATGGCTGCCTTGCCCGCAATGTTGCTGTTCGCGGCAACAGCGCAGGCTCAAATCGGCGGCGGCTGGTCGCAATTCAGTTTGAATGGCGACTTCATTGATTATGAGGTGAGCGATGTGCATTACCAACACAGTGTCTCCAGTTTCGGCCTTCCTTCGATGTATTACACAAACTCCGGCAGTTCCGAAACATTTGGGTTGGTGACATCGGGTTCAAACCGTGTCGAACACGATTCCAATTCGCATTACACTTCCGGCTCGAGGCAGTTTGAAGGTTATTTGCAAATTTTTTCCGGCATCAGCGAACAAAGCTGTGTTCAAATTTTTGATGGAACCGCCAGCGGCCCGATTCTGATGATCAAGGGATATGGTTCAAATAATGGCACTCTGGAAAAACAGGGTGGAAGCGTGGTGCTGGCCACGGGTTGTTTTGGCCAGACCGAGCGGATCAATATCATTCACGACCTCAATGCCAACACGTTGACGGTTTATCTTAACGGCACGCAAGCGTGGACAGGCAGCGGCGGCTTGGGAGATTCATTCAATGTGAAATATGGATTATATGGATCTTTCAATTCCAGCACCAAAACAATATGGAGTAATGTGAAATTCTTTCAGGGCGGGAATCAAGGCTCAGGTTATTATCAAATTCAGGATAAAAACAGTGGCAAAGATGCCGCGGTGGAATATGCGGCGACGACCAATGGCGCACCGGTGATTCTTTACACATTTGGTTCCGGACAAAACGACCAATGGAAATTGACGCCGACCGACAGCGGTTATTACCAGGTTGTCAACCGCAAGAGCGGTTTGGATCTGGCTGTGCAAGGCGCTTCCACAGCGGCTGGAGCCAAAGTCATCCAGTGGAGTTTCGGTTCAGGACAAAATGATCAATGGCAGCCGGTCAGCGTCGGCGGCGGTTACTATAAATTTGTCAATCGTCACAGCGGATTGGTGCTGGACGTGACGGGTGCCGGCACCAGCAATGGCACGCCATTTGAGCAATGGAACGACACTGGTGGCAACAACCAGCAGTTCCTATTTATCACCACGCCATAATTGCCTGTCCAATAAAAGCGCCGTTGCGAAAACGCGACGGCGCTTTCCATTTGTCCATTCCCGCACAGTTAAAAGCATTAAGCGCTTACGCACTCAAAAAAGGTTGGGATGTTGTTAAAGAGTTGGCAGACACCTTAAAGATTGAATGGACAAACCGCGGAGACGCAAATGGACCAGTAGGTTTCCAACGGTGGCAACAACCAGAAATGGGTTTATTGAAACAATAAATTAAGCTGACAACAGCGCCGTCGCAGAAATGCGGCGGCGTTTTTATTTTCTGCCATCAGCGCAGATACCATTTAGCTATTGGTCCAAAGATCCGTTTAACACTACAATCTCCGGCTCCGGCGACTGGTTAGGCATCGTTTTCATCGGAAGATTTTGAACGCGAACTTCTGCTGAATGTATTGCTCACAGCTAAAGTCAGTGCTGAACCCACAAATAAAACTAAAACGGTCCCCAAACCTTTCCACATGATTTCGTCGTCGTGTGAACCCCAAATAATGCCAAGCCCCAAGACAATGCCAGCTATGATGCATACGATACAAATCGTGAAACAAATTTTGTTGAGTATTTTAATGATCATAAATTTCGAGTAATGCTCACGACGCCTAACGATCCAAAGCTGAGCCACGGCGCGAAAAACCGCAAGCGTGAATTGGTGTGTGACCGCCAACGGCAGGCGCAGCCGCCGCTGGCTCCGGCGCGGTGTTAGGCCACAGTGTCATTTTCGTGTCAGTGACATCACCTGATTATTGTTGGAGTAAACCAAACCAGTCGAGTCGGCTCGGATAACTGCCCAACGATCAACGCTCCCAACTCGCTCAAAATTTGAACAGATATTATACGGCGATTTCGCCGCATATCATTTTCATATGGAATTATCCCCTTCGCATAAGGAAATGAAGAAAATAACGCCAACACGTTTAATCGGCATTTTATCGTGTCAAAGTCGTTGCCATCAATCATCGCACCGTCGCGTCTTCGCGCGTGTCGGCAAACTTTATTTCGTCGAAAAAGAAACGCTGGAAATTCTGCCCGTTCAACCGGTAGAGGGCCACATTGACAGCCGCGATATGGTCTGGCGGACGATGGGCTTTATATTGAGGGTTGTCCGGATTGTAACCGACCCTGATGCCTTCGAGCTTTAATTTTTCTTCTCCGTTCAGCGTGATGTCTATCGCACCGCGGGATTCGACCGGCGAAGGACGCACATGCACCAGCCAGCGAAGCCATTCACCCGTCGTCACCGGACCCAGATCGAAGTATTGCGCCGCACCGGGAAAATTTTCATCCGCATTATGGCCGTCATCGCGCAGGATCAACGCAAAATTTCCGTTCGTGCCCGCATCGCTCCACTTGCGGGCGCGGGCATCCGCAGGATTGACGATGACGATCGCGACCGGCGGATGAAACGGCGCGCCCTGCCACCATTGTTCAAACAACACTTCACCCTCAACCGGCAGTTGATAATAGCCGGCATCAATCTTCATGGCGAAGCCGTGAAACCAGTCCGCCGGTTTGAGTGGCGGCGCAAAAGCATCATGGCCGCCGACGCAATCAATGGCCGCTTTGTAGGCCGCGCGCTTGCTCAACACTTCATCGCGCGCCGCGATGCAGATCTCCAACGCGGACTTGCCGCGATAATGCTCGTTCGTCGTGCAGGTCATCGTCGCCACGAGCACCGGATTGGTCGTATCGCGTTCGCCCTGCTTGAACGCCAGATGAAAACGATGGCTTGAACCCGGCTCGGAATACCAGCCCGACACCGCGTTGGTTTTCAGATTGTATTCAACGACACCATTTTCCGCCGTGATGAGCGTGAACAACGTGGCATGAACGCTGGCCGAAAAGAAAAGCATTGCGCAGAAACACAAAAACATCCGCCAACCCGCGCGGGCGGCGACAAGTTTTTGAGATCGTTGCGGCGTCATGCAAATGGCTTAACCCTTTTACAAAAGGAAATGAAGAAAATAACGCCAGCATACTTACCAGCGATTTTATCGGGCGAAGATTTGGCCGTGAAATGTTACCACCAACGATTTCCAAAAACACAAAAACCCCGGGAAATGCAGGAAAAGCGGGGTTTTTAGGAAAAAGGGACTGCCACTTTGACTTACAGCCGAGCGCCTTCATTGATGAGTCGTCGAAGAATTCGCGCTTCAGTGGTGAGTGGCAATGAGGCTTTCGTTGCTATGAACTGCCACCGTTTCTTGCCTCGAAGCTTTAATTTTTGCGCGCGTTGGTTTGCTTGGTAAGCACGCAAGGCCTCTTTGTGTCGTTGCAATCGCCACTTGCTCATCTGTGGACCTTGACGAAGCGCGCCACGTGCTTTGTGAATCTTGTTGATTGTTGGTCCGTCCAAATCACGTTTAAAATCAAAACTCCAATATGACGGGATAACTATCATTAGTCCGTGTGCAGTGGGGTTGACCGAAAGCTTGAGCAAAAGTGGTTTATCACCCTCCATTCCATACAAGTTCCAGCGATAGCAAAAAGCGTCAAATGCCGGTTGAAACCGTTCCTTGTTTGTATTCCATTTGAAATGCCAGTCGGGTCTGAAATTTCGCTCTTGTGCCATGCGCCGTCTGATGATGCCTTTGGGATCACGAAATTTGTCCGCATTGAAAAGTTGTTTTAGCTCTTTCCATTCCTTTCTCAATTTACGACTGCTCAACACTTCCTTTTCTTGGGTCGCATATTTACATTTGCTCTCGGGACGAATGAGCGGCTCGTAATTACCCTGTTGAACGAATTTCTCGTATTCTGAAATTGCAACTTGTGCCTTTTCGCTTGGGAGCTCGTGCATTTGTTGAAGAATAAAAATAACTTTGCTTTCGAGGTGTTTCCCAGATTGCAATCGTTTGCAAGCATGTGCAGCTAAACCGCCAAAGTCCACAGGCCAAAGCGTCAGCGGAACGAGCAGCCAGCTTTTAATAACAGACAGCCATTTTCGATCTTGAAGGTGTTTCTCGTTTCCCATCAAGCAACTCACTTGTTTGAAAAGACCGCCAACTTTCTCGTGACGTCGAAAGGCAAGCTTACCAAGCTGTTCCCATTCCAAAGCAAAATCTGCGTTCATAAATTAAAGGCTATTCTTCAAAAAACCAATTGTCACCGAAATTAGGCGAGGGATTGTTCCCAAATTTTGTCCTCATGCATCATTAGCTAGTTGTGAGATAAGCTACATGGTTCAAAACGAACTGAAAGACAACTGAAACATAATATGAGCAAATCGACAAGAAACACTGGCACGCCCTGGAGCAATCCAGAAGTGAAACAACTCAAAACACTCGCGGGTGAAAACACACCAACACGAGTCATCGGCCTCAAACTCGGTCGAACGGAAGATGCAATTCGATCGAAAGCAGGTGATGAGGGCATTTCCCTGAAGCCAACAAACCAATCCCCCTATAATCGCAGTTAATATCAATATGAATACAAAACGAACTTCAACTATCGGCCTGCTTAAACAAAATGGGCGTAAATTAAACTTAAATGCGTCAAGTAAATTGGACTCCGAAAAAACTCGGAGCTATCTGAGTCAGACTGATGTCCCGAATTTCTCAATTGCAAAAGCTCTTCGCGTGGCGACTGCAATTGGTGATAATTACGGAAAAGACCCAACTAAACCGCTCCGAGTAGCGGAGGCAATGGAAATGACGCCAACTTCTGGCGGATTCCGGGCGCTGTGCGGAGCATCAATCGCTTATGGTTTAACGGAGGGTGGATACAATGCCGATGTAATTACGCTTACTCCGTTGGCAAAGCGAATTCTTTCGCCGACCAACGAAGGGGATGATTTAATGGCAAAAAAAGAGGCAACACTTCGGCCGCGAATTATTCGCGAGTTTTTGACGAAATATAATAATTCGAGATTGCCCGCTGAACAGATTGCACTAAACGTGTTGGAAGAAATGGGAGTTCCGCGCGATAAGGCAAAACAGACGCTAGACTTGATTCTGGAATGCGCCCGTGAAGTTGGGTTTGTGCGAGAAATGAAAGGAAACTCCTATATTGATTTAGAGGGGATTGCTGCACAGCCATTAACGGATGATCCGAACCAACAGCTGTTATTGGAACAGGAAGAAAAAAAGAATGGGAACAGCTCTCCTGCCGGAGAGAAACCATCTGAAATTATTCCTGCACCCGATTCACAAGCCAAACCAACCAACAGCCGGGTTTTTATTACGCACGGAAAGAACACCGAGATTGTTGGACAGATAAAAGAACTGCTCGCTTATGGAAAGTTCCAGCCGGTCGTGTCTGTGGAGCAGGAAACAGTTTCAAAGCCTGTTTCGGATAAAGTCATGGACGACATGCGCTCATGTGCTGCGGCAATTGTGCATGTTGGAACTGAACTCAAACTGCTGGACTCAGAAGGTAAGGAGCAGCGTTTCTTGAACCAAAATGTATTGATCGAAATCGGCGCGTGTTTAGCTCTGTATGGTCGGCGATTTATTTTACTGGTCGAGCGCGGCGTTACATTGCCGTCCAATCTTCAAGGTCTTTACGAAGTTCGGTATGAAGGAATGAAATTGGATTACGAAGCGACTATGAAACTATTGAAGGCGTTTAATGATTTTAAGATTTGATTTTTCCAAACCTTAATTCACTTAGCGCCATTCATCCAGTGCATCCAAATTGCGACCATAGCCGCAGTGTCGAGCTCGCAATACTGGAGAAGCAACCTTTTATAGCCGTTGCGAAGAGCTTCATCGTTTTTGGCTCTGCCAAACATCATTTCTTGATAGACGCGCATCGCGCCCGTTCCTTCATTAACCACCTCTTCTTCTTCGCCAATTGGTAGAGGTGGAAGCGTTGCATAAGGATTAAGGAGCGTGCCAGCACTATCAGTTTTTACATATTTCTCGAAAAGAGGATTGGCTCTCAGGTTCGTGTCTGCCATCCAAACGGACGGCAGAACATATTTGATTGAAACACTCCCTTTCATTGACGGATGGAAGTAGTGCTCTTGAGCTAACGTGCACAAATCAACGACGCGAGGATTTCCTCTCGTTGTCGGATTATCAATCCAATGAGCAAGTTCAGCGTTTGCGTGACCGTATTTATCCATCTGGCATCGGATTTCGCGTAGGATATCCATTTCATAATGCGACCAGATGTAAACTGTTCCTCCATTTCCAATTTGATCTTTCAGTGTCTGAGCAAATGCAAAATTTGGAAAGGCGTCTTCGGTATTTAACCATTCCGTATGTTCAATTTTGCCGCCAGAATTAAGAATCGAATGACAGCTCCATTGGAAAGACGACTGTTCATATGGGCGCATGCCAGCGTGGTATGGGATTGCCAGTCGAGAACCTTCAAAGTCGATGAAGTGAAGCGGAAAAGGATGACTTGAAAGAATCTCCTTTAGGATTGGCGACATACTCTCTCGTCCTGCGGCTGAACATTCAAGTTGCAGGTTTTGTCTGGGAGCAAATGCTCCTGAAAGCAACTCTGTGGACACATCACTTAGTTTTGCTTTTCCTTGCAAGGCAAACTGAGCCACCAAGTCATTGTTTTTGCCTCCCAACATATCCACGCGAAAGAGATCAAGAATATGTGGGGCAGGTTCGGCGAGCTTTCCCCAGCAATCGTGAAATCCGTTTTTTTCGGTTTGACCTAGTGGCAATCGATATTCACAACGCTTACATTTCTTTCCAATCTCTGGAGCGATTCGACTTATGGGATTAGATTGCAGGGTTGCAGCAAATCTGGCGGCTTCGCTTTCAACGTTGGCTTTCAATTCCAGAACTTCGCCAGATACATCAATGATGGCGAGAACATGAGATTTTCGGAGTTCATCAACATTCCCGTCGTAATCAACTTCAGGTCGCCAGCCATCATTTATTTGGCGGAGTCGAAACTTGTCGTAGGTTGCATTGGCCGTTGCAGATTTCGCTTTATCAACCACACAAAGAAATGGAACAACTTTGAATTGTGGAAACGCGAGACCGAGGACGATTGTCTGGAAAGTTACATCTTCGAGATATGGCCGCCATTCTGATGGAATACCACCCTTCTTTCCACGAAACGGATTTTGTCCATCAGCCTCAGAGTCAACCGAACTAGACTTCACCTCGATTATTTGCAACGTATTTCCGACACGGCGAAGAATATCGATGCGTGCCAGCAGACCATTGTGAACAACGGTTGCTTCAAAAAATGTTCCGTCGCCTGCTTCCAATAAAAGACGAGTTTCCTCGAATGCTTTGTCTGGCTCTGCCCAGTTTCCAAGCTCTTTTCCGTCCGCGAAAAGTAGCTTGGCCATTGTCTCAACCATGTATCCGCCATCAGCAAGAAATTCGAGATAAGGATTATCGTCATTGAGCGACGGATAGTGAAGTTTCTTGTAATAAAGTTTTGCCCCACAAGTGCGAGCAACTGTGAAATCACTCTTTGTTAAATTCATAGCAGTCGATAAATTATGTCTGAATGCACCGTTGATTATGTCCGACACCAAACTTTGTCGAGCATTTTCTGGCTTGCCAAATTAGCCAGACTTTTCTAAATCGTTTTGCCGAAATCAACAAGGCACACCTCATCCGGCGTTGCCACCTTCTCCCCATCGGATGCGGAGAAGGAAATCAGAAAGGAATACCATGGACACGAATGAATTGCTTCGGCTTTTATGCAAAAAACTTGGCACCAAACAAATCGCGGATGATTTTGGCGTATCCGTATCTCTCGTTCAAAAATGGTCTGGGCAGGGTGAAAGTCACCGGACAAATCCATTGGAAGATTTTATTGAATTCGCCGTCGCCGTGAAATGGGACGCGGATTTGATGCATTGGTTGTGCGCGGAGGCGGGCGGTTATTTCGTCCATAATCCGGAGGTCACAAATGGCAAGCCGTTGCCGTTGCACAAGGCGCATTACAAAGTGTTGCATGATCTGGCGCAAACGCTGGCGTTGATCACGCGGGAAGCAGAGCATGATTCCATCTGTAAAGATGCCGCCAAAATCCGCAGGAACTGGGATGGATTGAAGTCGTTGGTGGAAGGGTTTGTGGTCGGTTGCGAGAAAGGGTGCTTCCGCACGGTCACTACTTGCGTAGGGCCACCAACAGGGGCACAGGCGAATGGTGCGACAAGGCAGGCGCGGTGCTGATGATGGGCATGGTCTGTGGATAAAGGCTTTGTGTCTTCCTTGAAATGAATTAAATTGGGCAAGCATCGTCCAATCCCAGAATTGAAATCATTTTTCCATGCCTGTTTGTTTTTGCTGCTGGCGGCCTTCAAAGCATCCGCTGCGCAGTCGGCCTGGGCTTCTTTCGATTCGCCCGGCCATTTGAGTTATCAAGTCTGGACGAATGGAAATCATATCATGGATTTTTCGGGCGCCGGTTACATGGGCGGCGGCGTGGCGATCCCCACAAATGTCGCGACGGTGGCCACGGTCAATCCTTCCGGCGGCGATGACACCGCGGCAATCCAGAGCGCGATCAATTCGGCGGCAAGCCATTCACTGGTGAACGGATTCCGCGGCGCGGTGCAATTGGGCGCGGGAACATTCAACGTCAGCGGCCAGATCAACATCACCGCCAGCGGCGTTGTGGTGCGCGGCACTGGTTCGACGAACGGCACGACGATTGTGATGACGAATGCGAGTTCGTTTTTGTGTTTCAGCATCGCCGGTTCCGGTTCGGCGTCGAAGAGCGGCACGGTGAGCATCACGGACGGTTACGTTTCTTCGGGCACGAACGGAATCAATGTCAGCAGCGCTTCCGGCTTCAACATAGGCGATACCGTCATGCTCAACCGCGTCGTCACGACGAATTGGATCCATTTCATGGGCATGGACACGCTCGTGCGCAGCGGCGTGACGCAAACATGGATTTCCGCCGGTTCAACCATCACGACGGACAGAAAAATTTCCGCGATCTCCGGAAATCATATCACGCTCGACGTGCCGGTGACGGATTCGTTCGACACAAATTATCTGGGAATTCCGGCGGGAACGATGTCGCATTACTCATGGTCGGGAAGAATTTCAAACGTCGGCCTCGAACATTTGCGAATCATCGCGCCTCCAAACACCAACGGCTACGGCGCATTCAACATTGGCACCGTCATTGATTCGTGGGCGCGCGACATCACGATCCAGGACGGCATCAACAGTGTCGTGGTGTCAGGCAGTGCCAAGCGTTGCACCGTGAGCGACATCAACATCATCCGCACGCTTAACATCACAGGCGATCCGCCCGCGGATTACACTGTGACGGGCACGCAAATTTTAATGAACAAATGTTCGTCCAACGGCAACGGCGTGTGGCCTTTCGTGACGCAAAATGAAGGCACCGGACCAATTGTTGCGTTGAACTTTTTCACCGCGGAAACCCGCGGAATGGAACCGCATCAACGCTGGTCCGTTGGCCTTCTGGCTGACAATTGTTCGGCGCCAAACGCACCGTCGGGCGAGCAAGGCATCGCCTTTTTTAATCGCGCCACGGACGGTTCCGGCCACGGATGGACGATGGGATGGGCAGTGGCGTGGAATTGCGTCACGCCTTATTTTCTCGTGACTGCCGCGCCAGGCACGGAGGATTGGGTCATCGGCGGCATCGGTTCGCAAACTTCAAAATCAGGACAAGCCAATGGCATTTACGACCAGTTTGGCAGCATCGTCACGCCGCATAGTTTGTATCTGGAACAATTGCGCGAACGTCTCGGCGGTGCGGCGGTGGAAAATATCGGCTACACATTATTTACCATTACGAATTCTCCGGCCACGCGGACAATCGCCGCCGGAACGAACACGACTTTCACGGTGAACGTCGGCGACCCGACGCTGATGAGC
>Ga0206927_1039_pt1 | contig 30937 bp, 28 predicted proteins | sample Alteio_BWOrgHeat_60_FD_153249 | JGI IMG/M metagenome (GOLD analysis project Ga0206927, IMG submission 153249) | Enriched cells from forest soil in Barre Woods Harvard Forest LTER site, Petersham, Massachusetts, United States -... | ecosystem: Environmental > Terrestrial > Soil > Temperate forest >... | reverse complement strand
TAGAGCATCTCGTTTACACCGAGAGGGTCTGGGGTTCGAATCCCTAACCGCCCACCATATTTTTCAATGATTTAACGTGGTTTGACAGAAAATGCTCAAACTTACGTTCTACATATGTTCTACATTGAGCGTATATTCCTATAGAACGAGAGATAAGATAAAAGAAGCTTTGAAAGCTCCGGCTGCGCTTAATCTCCGCAAGAATTACCTACAATGCATAAGGGTGTTTTCTAAAAGCTCAAACCAGCATGGGTAACCAGGGGGGTGGGGATTGTTATAATTGTCCAAACCCACCTCGAAATTAGCTCATAAAAATTGGAACAATTAGCCCTATTTAGCTTGATTTTATGGATAATCAATAAATTTTATTGGGCTAAGGCAATTTGTGAACTGAACGCGGCGCTTTGCGCGCCACAGTGATAAGCCAAAAAAATACCCCGTCAAAAGACGGGGTATAAATTCATAGAAGAATTCTATGCGCTTTTTTCTAGTTAACAGCTTCTTTAAGAGCTTTACCAGCGCGGAATTTTGGCTGTTTAGAAGCAGGAATATTGATTTTAGCACCAGTGCGCGGGTTGCGGCCAGTGGTTGCTTTGCGTTTTTGCACGAGGAAAGTGCCGAAGCCAACGAGGCGAACTTCGTTGCCTTTTTTCAGAGATGTACCAATTGAATTGATCAGAGCATCAACAGCACGAGCTGCATCAGCACGAGATAATTTAGCTTGGTTTGCAACTGCATTGATGAGTTCATTTTTATTAGTCATGATTATTACCCTATTAATTAACTAGTTTACCCGCATCGCAAACTGGCTCTATGCCTAGTTTGCAGGGGATCGAGACAGGAAAAACTAATTTGATACTCTTGTCAATTGAAAAAATGTAGTTATGCGCTGTTTTTGCGGGTTTGCGGCATTTTTATTATTGTTTTTGATGAAGCGAGAAATTAAATCACAATAATTGTGAATTCATTACGGCTCTAATGCGCTAAACGAACTTCATCATCGCCGGAAGATTTTTTCTTATCGCGATTAAATTCGCCATCCCATTCGGTTGGTTCCGGCACGCGGGTTAATGCGTTTTTCAAAACATCATCAACTGTTTCAACTGGAATTATTTCCATGTGATTTTTCACATTATCAGGAATTTCAGCCAGATCTTTGACATTTTCAGATGGGATCAGAACAGTTTTAATTCCGCTACGTAGTGCTGCTAAAAGTTTTTCTTTTAATCCACCAATTGGTAAAACGCGACCACGAAGCGTGATCTCGCCAGTCATGGCGACAGATTTTTTCACTGGAATTCCAGTCAATACTGAAACTATTGATGTGCACATAGCAACACCGGCAGATGGGCCGTCTTTAGGAGTGGCGCCTTCTGGCACGTGGACGTGGATGTCTTTATCTTGGAATTCCGGCGGTTTAATTCCGTAATCAAGGCAGCGGAAACGCACGAAGCTGGCGGCGGCATCAATTGATTCGCGCATAACTTTTTCGAGGTTACCAGTGTAAGAAATCTTGCCTTTGCCGCCTGGCATTGAAACCGCTTCGATCTGTAAAATATCGCCGCCGGTTTCAGTGTAAGCAAGGCCGGTAGTGACGCCGATCAGATCATCTTTCTCAGTTTGGCCGTATGAATATTTGCGCACTTTGGCAAATTTTTCCAAGTTCTTACGAGTGACGGCGACTTTTTCAACCTTGCCGCTTTCGATTTTTTTCAAAGCTTTGCGCACGAGGTTTGCGAGCTCACGTTCAAGTGAACGCACACCAGCTTCGCGGGTATAGTAACGAATTAAATCAGTCAGTGCATCATCGCTAATTTTCCATTCATCGAGTTTCATGGAATGTGATTCGAGAAGTTTCGGGATTAAATGCGTTTTGGCGATTTCGATTTTTTCATCTTCAGTGTAGCCGCCAATACGGATAAGTTCCATCCTATCCAACAGCGGGCGAGGCAAACGCAATGTGTTGGCAGTGGCAATGAACATTACGCCCGAGAGGTCATAATCAACTTCCAGATAGTGATCATTGAATTTATTATTTTGTTCAGGGTCAAGAACTTCCAATAATGCAGAAGCCGGGTCGCCACGGAAATCCTGGCTCATTTTGTCGATTTCATCGAGCAAAATCAGCGGGTTTGAATGCTTGGTTTTTTTCATCGACTGGATGAGTTTGCCCGGCATTGAACCTAAATATGTGCGGCGATGTCCACGGATTTCGGCTTCATCACGCATGCCGCCGAGCGAAATTTTGGCAAATTCGCGGCCTGTCGCCTCGGCAATTGAGCGGCCGAGAGAAGTTTTACCAACACCGGGAGGGCCAACCAAACATAAAATCGGGCCGCGGACTTTGCCGCCGGTGCGCGCTTGCACAGCTAAATATTCGAGGATGCGTTCTTTAACCTGCTCCAAACCATAATGGTCTTTCTGCAGAACTTTTTCTGCCTCGTTCAAATCAGTTTTAACTTGGCTTGGGTTCTGCCAAGGGATTGAAGTCAGCCAGTCAACATAATTGCGGATCACAGAAGCTTCAGCCGAAATCGGGCTCATGGTTTTGAGTTTCTTCAATTCGCTTTTGGCTTTATCGCGCGCTTCATCAGAGAGTTTCAGCTCGCCAATTTTCTTTTCCAACTCGGCAATATCATCTTTGCCCTCTTCTTCATCAAGCTCTTTCTGAATGGCTTTTAGCTGTTCATTCAAATAATAATCTTTTTGGTTTTTCTCGATCTGGCTTTTCACCCGGCCGCGGATTTTGATTTCAGTGTTGAGCACTGAAATTTCGCGTTCAATTAAAACCGTAATTTCTTCCAGGCGTTTTTGCGGGTTCAATTCATCAAGCAGCTTCTGGCGCTCATGAATTTTAATCGGCAAGTAGCTTGCGAGTTTGTCTGACAAATCACTCGGATCGGTAATTTTATTGATGTTTTCGAGAATATTGAAAGGAATTTTGCGGTTCATTTTCAAATATTCGCCAAATTGTTTGATCACCGTGCTGCATAATGCATGCGTATCGCCAACGGCAACTTCATCAAGTTCCACAACTTCAGCTTCTGAATATTCTTTATGAACAGTGTATGTTTTAATTTTTGCGCGTTTTTCACCTTCAACCAAAACTTTCACAGTTCCATCAGGAAGTTTTAGCAAATGCAAAATTGAGCAGATAACGCCGGTTTGGTATAATTTGCCAGATTCAGGATCATCATCAGTTGGTGTGATTTGCGTAACCAGGAAAATTTTGCGGCTGGCAGATTCTAATGCAACTTCCAAAGCGCGGATTGATTTTTCGCGGCCAACAAGTAATGAAGGCACAGTTCCCGGGAAGACGACAACGTCTCTTAAGGGTAAAACTGGATAGGCTTCTTTTGACGTTCTTTTGAACATATAGATAATGTAAGTGATTTATTTGCCTTTTTCAAGTCGCATCACTAAAAGTTAGTTTATTGTTGCTGGTTATTGGTTGTTGGTTTATTGTCATTTCAAATTAAAACGAGAGAAAATATGAGCTTTTTTATTCAAGATGCAGCTGCTGAAACCGCGCCCACAGCCACAACTTCGGCTGATTTGACTGCGGCCGGTATTTCGCCAGAAGGCAATATCATGACGACGATTGCTCCATTTATTTTCATTTTCATTATTTTCTATTTCCTGCTCATTCGCCCGCAACAAAGGAAGATGAAATTGCATCAGGCGATGATTGCTAACATCCGCCGTGGCGATAAAGTCATAACTGCGGGCGGAATTTTAGGAAAAGTTGCCAAAGTTAACCAAGCTGACGGAACTTTGGATGTTGAAATTGCCGATGATATTACAATTCAGGTTGTGGCCTCGACCATTTCCAGCGTAATTGTTGATAAGCCAGTGAATGATAATGCTAAAACCAAAGGTAGCAAAAAATAATGGCAACTATAGGCACAAGTTTATACACGATGTTTTTTTGGCCGTCGCATTGGCCGCGATGAGTTTGGTAATTCTTATTTTACCAATAGCAAAAACCGCCGCTGGGTGGTTTATAAAGGCATCCCTGAAGCTTCAAAAGTTCCGGCTGATTGGCACCGCTGGCTGCACAAGACTACTGATGAAGTGCCGAATATTGATGCGCAAAAAACCTATGATTGGCAAAAACCGCACCTGCCGAATTTGAGCGGCACAGATTTAGCCTATGTGCCAAAAGGCCATATTAAAGCCGGTGCTAAACGGGATAGGGCCACTGGCGATTATGAGGCCTGGAAGCCGGAGTAGAAATCATTTCTACGGCTGCTTGCTTGTAATTTTCTATGCTCGAATCGCTTACGTATGTCATATACGCTCGGATTCTCCGCGTAGAAAATCACTTCGCATTCAGCTCTTATAAATGATTTCTGGAATTTTAATTGTTTCCTAGCTTTGGATGCTCGCGTTCGTGCGCGGCGGGCTGATGGTTCCCGGTTCTTAGAACATGCCAAAAGTGATGCTATGGACTCGTGAGCGAAGCGAGGGCAAGCCCATTGAGGGCGAGGGCTGCGCGCCGAACGCAAATTAAAAATAAAAAAGGCGCCGCCAATTGGCAGCGCCTTAAATTTTGCAAATCAGCAAAAACTACTTCGCTTGTGAAGGAGTTTGTTGCTGTTGTTGACCAGCTTGAGTAGCTTGGTTAGCTTGACCAGCTTGAGCTTGAGAAGCTTTAGAAGCTTTGTTTTCAGCTTTAGGAGCTTTAGCTTCAGTTTGAGTTTGTGGTTGTGATTGATCTTGAGCTTGTTCAGCAGCGAGAGCTGGAGTTGCAACAAGAACAGCTACCAAAGCGGCAGCGAAAATAGAAGTTTTCATAAGTAGTCTCCCTAGAGTTTATTAAGTTTAATTGAATAAAGAATTTATTCGGCCGGAAGATTTATCACAAAATTTTCATAACTGGAAACAAAATTTTACTAAAAAATCACTTCTTATTGCCTGAAACTCAATTATTACCCATAATAAGGCCGTGAAAAACAGACTGAAAGATATAGGTTTAATGGTTTACAAGGCGGCGGATAACATGGTTAACCACGATGGGGTGGAACATGCCGGCTACCTTTCTTTCCTTGTATTATTAGCGTTTTTTCCGTTTTTGGTTTTCTTTGTTGCTATACTCGGAGCATTAGGTGAAACCAGCGCTGGCTCACATTTAATTCACCTTATCGTTGATAATGCGCCGCAGCATATGGTGGCAGCTATTGTTCCGCGGATTGATGAAATCCTCTCCGGCCCGCCGCAAGGTTTGTTGACCATTTCGATTCTGGGCACAATCTGGACATCTTCATCAATTGTTGAAGGCATGCGCACCGTGTTAAACCGCGCCTACCACGTGCATACGCCGCCCAATTATTATCTGCGCCGCGCACTTTCTATCGGGCAGTTATTGCTGCTGACTTTAATATTAATTGTGGCGATGTTAGCCCTCGTCATTGTGCCAATAGTATTTAACAAATTATTTGGTGTCTTTATTACTTATCAAACTATCAACGGCCAATCTCAGGAAGCTTTGCCGCAAGTTTCATTTTTCGCTGGCGAATGGGAACTCTTGCGCTATGTTTTTGCCTTTGCCGTGCTATTGTTTTTCATTTCAGGGCTTTATTATTTCCTGCCCAATGTTAAGCAAAAATGGCGCGATACAATTCCCGGTGCGCTGATAACCCTTATCGGCTGGGCAATAGCGGCGCGCGGTATTACTTATTATCTCTCACATTATAACCAGTTTAACCTGGTTTATGGCTCGCTTGCGAGCATGATAGCATTTCTTGTGTTTTTCTATATAATCAACATGATTTTTATTTATGGCGCTGAGTTTAACTATTTATTAGAGCAATATCTCGGCCATAAAATTATCCAGCGGCAGGAAGTTTCGCCCGAGCAAGTTAAAACTGGCGAGCTGCATAACCGTGATGTAAAGAAAGATGAAATAGTGGTGCGTGATGACAAAAGATAATAAAGGAACGGGCAAGTCAAACCAGATGTGGGGCGGGCATTTTGATGAAATGCCAGATGAATTGCTGCAAAAAATAAATGCCTCGATCAGCTTTGATAATAAGCTTTATAAGGAAGATATCCAAGGTTCGATTGCGCATACTAAAATGCTGGTAAAGCAGGGCATTATTTCTACCGAAGATGGCAATAATATAGCTGATGGTTTAATGCGCATTTTACAGGGCATTGAAGATGGCACGGTGAAATTTAAAACTGAGTTCGAAGATATTCACATGAATATCGAGCATAAACTAAAAGGTTTGGCTGGCGAATCAGCGGGACGGCTGCACACGGCGCGTTCACGTAATGACCAGGTGGCAGTTGATTTCCGCCTATGGGTGCGCAACCGGATTGACGAAACAATTGCTGATTTAAAAAATCTCCGCCGCGTTTTGGTAACGCGGGCAGAAAACGATGCCGCAACCATCATGCCGGGATTCACTCACTTACAAAGCGCGCAACCGGTGACGTTTGGCCATCATCTAATGGCTTATTATGAAATGCTCACCCGTGACCAATCACGATTTGAAGATGCGCGTAAACGAATGAACCAATGCCCGCTTGGCGCAGCAGCATTGGCTGGAACATCATTCCCGACTGATCGTTTCAAAACTGCTAGTGAATTGGAATTTGATGCGCCGACTAATAACTCACTTGATTCAGTTTCTGATCGCGACTTTGCGCTGGAGTTTTTAAGCGCGGCATCAATTACCATGATGCATCTTTCGCGTTTGGCTGAAGAAATTGTTATTTGGTGCTCGGCGCAATTTAAATTCGTCACGCTTTCCGATAAATTCACTACTGGCTCATCTATCATGCCGCAAAAGCGCAACCCTGATGCGGCGGAACTTGTGCGCGGCAAAACCGGGCGGGTTTATGGCTCGCTCATCACGTTGCTCACCGTAATGAAAGCGCTGCCACTGGCTTATAATAAAGATATGCAGGAAGATAAAGAGCCGGTGTTTGATGCGGCGGAAACTTTGCAAATTTGTTTGAAAGTAATGGCAGGCATGTTGCTTGATATGAAAGTGAATTCAGAAAATATGTTAAAAAGCGCATCTGCCGGTTTCGCAACCGCGACCGATTTTGCCGATTGGCTGGTGCGTGAACTAAACATCCCATTCCGCGATGCGCATCACATTACCGGCAAAGCAGTAAAACTGGCTGAAACTAAAGGCGTGGATATTTCTGGCCTTTCGTTGGAAGATTTGCAGAAAATTGAGCCGAAAATCACCGGTAATATTTTCACTGTACTCGGTGTTGAAAATTCCGTTAAATCACGCAAATCATATGGCGGTACGGCGCCGGATGAAGTTTTGAAGCAAGTGAAGAAGGCGAAGGAAGAGCTAAAGTGACTGACCGCTTACTCACAGCTGATGAAAAATATCTTGTAAAATGGATGCTCGAAAATGGTGAGCCTGAAGCTGCCAAATTCCTAGAAAAAGTTGATGAATTGCGCGTAACTCCTTGGCGGTGCCCGTGTGGATGCGCGAGCTTCAATTTTTCAATTGAAACATCGGCAAAGCAGGGAATGAAAGTAGTGGCGGATTTTCTTTTTGGTAATGAAGAAAATCTTAGCGGTATATTTGCTTTCGAATATGGTGGAGAATTAGCTGGAATTGAAATATATGGGCTAGCTGGTGATGCTCCCAAAATTTTGCCAAAACCAGAAGTATTACGCCCCGCTGATTTTAAAAAGATACAATAATGTGCTTTGCAGAATAGAAATATTTAAATAAAATATGGTATGTTTAGAAACTTATTTTTACTAATTATCATCGTTGTTCTCGCCGCGCTTACCACTTCATGCGGTACGAAAAAAGATTTGTCACTTACGGATGGCGAAGAACATCACACGATGTTTTAGAAAGTTAAATTGATTTCAAAAGTTACCGTGCTCCTCGGTGCATCGTGGGTTAGGCCGAACAGGTAATTCAGCGAAGTATCCAAATTCCCAAATGGCTGGAAACCAATAATTGGCCCTAGTTGCTGGCCTTTCTGGGCGAAACCTTGCAGGCTTCCGGTTTTGCCGTAATCACCAAAATATTCCGCGCCAAAAGCCCATTCGTCATTATTTGTATAATCATTCAAACCATACATGCTCTGTGCTGCCACGCCAAATTCCGCGCCGCCAATTGCATTATCACCAATAGTTTTGCCGACAGCGATGTTTAAAAAATTATCGAACAAACCATATTTTTTCTCAAACACCCCCATTACGCTGGCAGTGTCTGCATTTTGGCTGCCTTCCAATAAACTATAGGTAAAGCGAATAGCAGTGCCAGGCAGATTGTCAGTTTCTTTGAGCAGGTCAATTTGCGCAGTAATATCGGCGCCGCTATAATAGTTGTAATTTAAATTCTCCCCACCGGCAGAATTCAGCGCAACTACTCCGGCCAGCCAATTGTTAAATCCATAGGAAAATTCCAGCGAATTTGCATAAGCATCATCTTTGCTATGGATAAAACTTCCTGATTCATTTATCTGCGCCTGGCCTGCCGGATAAGCGGGCGTTTCAATATATTCAGCCTGGGCGGCGCTAGAGAGCAGAAGAATCGCAAATATAATTGCGAGCCGTTTCATTATGATTCGAGCTTCTTTTTCACCAATTCCAAAGCTTCTTCCGGCGTTAATGTATCGCCTGAGAGTTTTTTCGGAATGGCAATATTTAGCTTGTTATATTTTATATAAACACCGTAACGGCCTTTGTGCAGCTCAATTTTTTTGCCTTCATGTTCGCCAAGTTCTTTGAGCATACCATAGGCTTTTTCACCGCCAGATTGCTTGGCGCCGGCTAAAATATCAACCGCGCGGTTGATGCCGATTTCAAGCGGATCATCAACTTTTAGCGAAGTGAATTTTTCATTATGATGCAAATATGGGCCGAACCTGCCAATGCCAGCTTTGATCGGCAATTTGGTTTCCGGGTGAATGCCAACTTCGCGCGGGAGCGAGAGGAATTTTAGCGCCTGTTCGAGCGTAATATTTTCATGCGGAATATTTTTAGGCAGAGGGAAGCGTTTTGGCTTGATTTTCTTCATACCTTTGCCCTTGGCTTTTGGCTCTTCGCGTTCTTCGCCAAGTTGTAAATACCAACCATATGGGCCGTTGCGCACGGTTACTTCCACACCTTCGGAATTTTTTCCAAGCGAGCGTGGTTCATCATTGCCAGGAACTGTGTCGCCAGCTTCTTCATCACTTTCACCAGCATAAGATAATTTCTGGGTGAATTTGCATTCAGGATAATTGCTGCAACCAATGAAAGCGCCGAATTTACTTACTTTCAAACCAAGCAATCCATCAGCGCAGCTTGGGCATTTGCGGCCATGCGGGAAGATGAATTTCTCAAGCATTTCGTTTAAGCGATCAAGCACTTCGGAAATTTTTAACTCATGCGCTTCGCCGATTTTGCTGTTAAAATGTTTCCAGAATTCGCGCAAAACCTGCTTCCAATCAATTTTGCCTTCAGAAACTTCATCAAGTTCTTCTTCCAGTTTTGCCGTGTAATCATATTCAACATAACGTTCAAAAAACGCAGCAAGGAATGACGTTACAATCCGCCCGCGATCAGATGGGATGAACCGTTTTTTATCCAAATTCACATAACCACGATCTTGCAGAACGGAGATAATTGACGCATAAGTCGAAGGGCGGCCAATGCCCATTTCTTCCATTTTTTTGACCAATGAAGCTTCAGAATAGCGTGGCGGCGGTTCAGTGAAATGCTGCTCAGGTTTTACGGTCTTAATGCCGAGTTGCTGGCCTTTATCAACTTTCGGCAAGACGCGATCAGCATCATCTTTCTCATCATCATTACCTTCTTCGTAAACTTTGCGATAGCCTTCAAACTTAACCACAGAGCCAGTTACAGTCATCCCGGCATATTTATCGGCAGTTTCAAATTCAACAGTTACCTGATCAAATATCGCATTTTCCATCTGTGAAGCAACCATGCGCTCCCAGATCAATTTATATAATTCGGCCATGTCACCATCGAGCTTTTTGGCGACTTCGCTTGGTAATTTTGTAACGTCAGTTGGGCGAATCGCCTCATGCGCTTCTTGGCTGTTCTTAGCTTTGCTGGTGTAGGTGCGTTCTTTTTCAGGTACGAAATCTTTGCCATATTTGCTGCTGATTAGTGAGCGAGTAGCGGCAACTGCTTCCGCTGCAACATAAACGCCATCGGTACGCATATAGGTGATAAGCCCGCCTTCTTCATTGACGCCTTCGTATAATTTTTGCGCCAATTGCATCGTGTGTTTTGCACCAAAGCCGAGTTTGCGTGCGGCTTCCTGCTGTAGTGTAGATGTAATAAACGGCGGTTTCGGGTTGCGGCTAACTTGCTTCTCAACAATGTTTAGCACAACTGCTTTTTGGCCTTTGATTCGCGCCTCAACTTCTGAAGCACGAGTGCCGTTTGGAATGGCGAATTTATCTAGTTTTTTGCCTTCTAGCTTATGCACGCGAGCAAGAATTCCGTTATCCAGCTCGGTTTTGATATCCCAATATTCTTGGCTAACGAATTGCTCAATTTCAGCTTCACGGTCGCAAATCAAACGCAGCGCAACCGATTGCACACGTCCTGCTGAACGTGCGCCGGGAAGTTTGCGCCACAAAACCGGGCTAAGTGTAAAGCCTACAAGATAATCAAGTGCGCGGCGGGCTTGCTGGGCATTAACCAGATCCATATCAATCTGGCGCGGGTTTTTCATCGCTTCGGTTACTGAATTTTTGGTAATGGCGTTAAACACCACGCGGGAAATTTTAGTATCTTTTTTTACCGCTTTCTTGGCTTTTAAAACTTCCAACACATGCCATGAAATGGCTTCACCTTCGCGGTCAGGGTCAGTCGCTAGAATAATTTCATCAGATTCTTTGGCATTTGCCACAATATCTTTCATTTTCTTTTGCGCGTCAGAATCAACTTCGTAATGCATTTCAAAGTCTTTATCTGGCTCAACCGATCCGTTTTTGCTTGGCAGATCGCGCACATGGCCGTAAGAGGCGAGGACTTTATAATCCTTACCGAGATATTTATTGATGGTTTTCGCCTTAGCGGGTGATTCGACTATTACTAATTTCATTTCAGGTTAGTAATTCATATACAGATAGAAAATCAAGGTAATTGTGAAAGTAACCCCTGTAGAGATAAGCATTTTTTGTTTTATCATCGGGTTTTTGGGCGCTCCCATGGCCTGGCCGGGGATAGGGTTATCCTCACGTTTGACGCCAAATGGCAGGGTAATGTAGAACACCATCCACCAGGTTATAGTAAAAAAGACGATTGTTTCGATTATCGACATAATACTAAACAGGATTACGCCAATAGACCCTCGTGTCAAGCACGAGGATGACAGTTAAAAGGCGAGTATAGAAGCGAGGCAGGAGCCCCACGGGGGCAATTTATAATCAAACCCGGGCCACGTGTACTTCGATTATTGGGTTTTTGTCCAGCTCGTCGCGAATGATCCGACGCACGGCCTTGCGGGCTGCGTCTTGCGCCTCTTTAAAATCGCGCTTTCTATCAACTGCAGCTTCAACTTCTTCTGCCATTTCTGCAAATAGCTCAGCATCTTGAACTGGGTCAAGCAGGCCGGGAGCTGAAATCTGCGGTTGGGCAATGCTAATACCCTTATTATTCATGGTAATGCTGATAAATATCGCACCATTATTTTTGAGTTTTCGGCGGCCGCGCATAATATCAGAATCACCAGCTAAAAATACGAATGCATCAACTGCCAGTTTTCCGGCTTCGACCATATCAACTTTTTCGTGTTTGCCGGGCGCGAGTTTTAAAACATCACCGTTTTTGATTTCGAACACATCTGGCACGCCAAGTGATTTTGCCAGTTTGGCGTGTTCATGAATATGGCGCGCTTCGCCATGCACCGGGATTGCAATTTGCGGCTTGGTATATTCATACATGCGCTTCAATTCGTTGCGATAAGGGTGGCCGGAAACGTGGATGTGATGTTCTTTTTCAGTAATTACATCAATGCCCTGCAAGGTGAGTAAATTCATCATGCGATAAATTGCGGTATCATTGCCCGGAATAATTTTTGATGAGAAAATTGCTGTGTCACCAGGTAAAAGTTTTAAAGAAGGATGGGTGCCTTCCGCAATCCGTGATAGTGCGGCGCGCGGCTCAGCCTGGCTGCCGGTGCAAAGATAAAGCGCTTTTGCGCGTGGGATTTTTCCAGCATCTTTTTCAGTAAAGAATTTTGGTGCATCTTTCAAATAGCCGGATTCGCGTGCCGCTTCGATCAAACGCCAGAATGAACGTCCGCAGACAACTATCTCGCGGCCATTTGCGCGGGCAGCATGGATGATAGATTCAACCCGCGCCAAGTTGCTTGCGAAAGTGCCAACTGCCACGCGGTTTTTGCAGGTGGCTATTAATTTGGTTAGGTTCTCGCGTACATCGCCTTCTGATCCGCTTTCGCCATTTGAAAACACATTGGTTGAATCACAAACGATTGCCAGCACGCCTTCTTCACCGCGCTTTTTCAATCGGCTTAAATTGGAAGCTGGGCCAACCATCGGGTTTTCATCAAACTTCCAATCACCCGTATGCATGATGGTGCCGAACTTGGTTTTGATCGCCATCGCCTGCATTTCAGGAATCGAGTGGGTGAGGTTGATCGGCTCAATTTCAAACGGCCCAAGCGTAAAAGCTTTGCCAGGAGTTATTTCATGAATTTTCACGCGCTTGCCGAAAGTTGTTTCGAGCAGTTTTAAGCGCAGGAAATTTGCCGTAAAAGCGGTGGTATAAACCGGGCATTCCAGCTGTTCCCACAAATAAGGAATTCCGCCTACATGGTCTTCATGCGCATGGGTTACAACTAGGCCGATTAAATCTTGTTTGATTTTCTCAATGAACTTGATGTTAGGAACGATAATATCTGCACCGGGATAATAATCATCCGCAAAGCCGATGCCGCAATCAACCATAATCCATTTACCATCGAGGTGGTAAAGATTGAGGTTCATTCCGATCTCGCCAGAACCGCCTAAAGGCAGAAATAGAAGTTCATTTTTGTGTTTCTTGAGATTCATCCCAGTTTAATATAGTAATACTCTTGGAAATACTAGGAATTTATGGGTTATCTGTCCAATCGCACCATCAATTATTTAAATCTTTTAGGGGCTTTGCTCTCGCTTTTGGAGCAGGGATGGTCGCTATTTGGGCCGCTTTACCTATATAGCCGTGGCTTTTCGGTGGCGGAAGTTTTTATGCTAATGGCCGTTTTGATTGGTTCGCGCATTCCTCTGCGGCTGCTTACTTTCCCAATAGTTCATAAATTTGGTTTGCGCGCCGCCCTTATGCTGGGCACGGCCGGTTATGCCTGCACTTTTCCGATTCTTGCCATGGTTAAAGGCTATGATTATTGGCTTCTGGCCTATGTTCTTATGTTCGGGATTTTTTGCGCCATGTATTGGCATTGTTACCATACGTTTTATAGTTTAGCCGGTGAACATGAACATCGTGGCAAGCAGCTTTCAGTTGCGCAGGCGATGAGTGTGACGTTCTCAGCGGTTGTGCCTTTGCTCTCAGCATTTTTTATCACCAGCAATGGTTATGAAAAATATTTCTGGATGTCATTACCGGTGCTTATGGCGATGATTTATGTGATCAGCCGCTGCGAAAATATTCCAACCATTCCAATTAAATGGAAAGACGGCAAAAAGTTGATGTTCAACCTTGGTGCTAAAATTCATATTGCTGAAGCATCAGCGACATTTCCGGTTAATATTGGTTGGATTTTCGTGACTTATTTTTATGTGAAAAAATTGGTGATTTTCGGCGTGGTTTTAACTTTCGGCATTCTTGTGCAGATAATTTATCAATTATGGATCGGCAAGGCAATTGATCGGGGGCGTGGCCATTTTGTTGCCAATGCCGCAGGTTTTTTAAGGGCGTTACAGGTGCTCGGCAAAGCTTTACTGCCGTTATCGTATTTTAGTCTTTTTAGTTTAGAGGCGCTAACTGGAGCGACCAATGTGCACCATGCCTTGGCGCAGCCGACGGTAATGTATAATACGGGGAAAAAATCTGCCGATCCATTCTGGTATTGGTTTTTTGCGGAAACTGCCTATGACCTTGGTACAATTCTAGGTTCGGGCGGTGCTGCGCTTTGCTTGTTTTATGGATTGCCAGTTCGCTTGGTAATTTTGCTAGCTTTGCCCGGAGTTTTTGCGGTGTGGAGATTGACTTATAAAAACTTGAAGCCAAAAAAAGCTTAAGCCTTTCTGGTTTTAAAAATTTCCTGCAAGCCAATCAATGTCAAATCTGGCTCAACTTTTTCAATTACTTTTGTGCTTTCCGAAAACATCGGTGCCAATCCGCCAGTGGCGATAATGATAGGTTTAGTTTTCATTTCGGTTTTCATGCGGGTAACAATTCCTTCGATCAAGCCGATATAACCCCAATAAATTCCGCTCTGCATGGCAGATTTCGTATTGGTGCCAATAACTTTGGCTGGTTTTTTAATCCACACGCGCGGTAACATTGCCGCGGCTTCCTGTAAGGCGGAGAGGGAAAGATTGATACCTGGAGAAATTACGCCGCCGCAATAAGCGCCTTTATCATCGACAACATCGAATGTTGTGGCCGTGCCAAAATCGATAATAATTGCAGCTTTGTTATAAAGTTTCTTCGCGGCGATTGCATTCACAACCCGGTCGGCGCCGATTTCTTTTGGGTTATCGATTTTTACTTTAATTGAATATTTAAGATTTTCGCCAACAATCAGCGGTTTTACGCGAAAGAAATTGCTGCATAATTTGTTGATCGCAATCATAATTTGCGGCACGACCGAGGCGATAATGATGTTTTTAATATCTTTGCGCTCAATTCCTTCGTTATGCATCAATTGCGAAAGAATAACTGCATATTCATCCCCGGTGCGGTGGTGAATGGTGGCGGTGCGCCATTTAGCAACAATTTTTGCGCCATCAAAAACAGCGAAATTCGTGTTGGTATTGCCAGCGTCAACGGCAAGAAGGTAATTTTTACTCATAGTGCATGCACCTCGCCGGAAGAAATTATTTTTTCGCCCTCGTTAGTATCCAAAATAAGTTCGCCATTGGCGGTTAGCCCAACAAAAATGCCTTCAATATGCCGTTCAGGCAAGTTGGCGACAATTTTTTCACCAAGGCCCATGGCATTTTTGAGCCATAAATTGCGGATTTTGCCAAAACCCTCTTCAAGCCAGATTTCATAATATTTTAAAAACTCATCAACAAGCTTGGTTTTGATAATGCCGAAGTTCTGAGTTGAGCCGAGCTTTTTCATGTTCGTTGCATAATCGGGAGATTTCTTCACATTAATGCCAAAGCCGATAATCAAATAATCCAATCTGTCAGGGCGGCTTGAGGCAGATTCAAGCAAGACTCCGGCAACTTTTTTGCCGTCAGCCAATACGTCATTTGGCCATTTTAAGCGAACTTCATGATCATCAACATTGATCTGCACTGTTTCAAGTGCGGCAAGTCCCGCCACAAATGAAACCTGGTGGGCAGTGTGAACATCGAGATTTTTGATGAGGATGGAAAGATAAATATTCCCCTCTGGTGATTCCCAATTACGCGAATAACGCCCTTTGCCGCGTGTTTGTTTGCGTGCTGCAATAATAGTAAAATTCGCCGCACCTTTTTCGGCGAGCCTTCGCAGCTCGTCGTTGGTGCTGTCAATTTCGTCGAGTTCAATAATGTCCATGTCAGTTATTTAAATAAGCTAAATGCTGCCGCATATGCCGGGTCTAAAAGTGTTGATGGCATGATAAATATAGCAAGACTTAAAAACGAAATCATAAATATTACGAAAAGGCTTATTTTTCCAGCACTTAGGCTGATGCGTACATGTTCATCTGCTTTGTCGAAATACATAATTTTGATGATGCGCAAATAATAATAAGCGGCAACAATTGAAGTTATCATACCGATTACGGCAACGGCATAGAACCCGCTGTTAATTGCGGCGCTGAATACGAAGAATTTAGCGAAGAAACCTGGGAATGGCGGGAAAGGCAAGCCGATCATTGAAAATAACAGGAGCGATAAAACCAAGGCAACTATTGGGTGGCGCGAAGCCAGACCTTTGAAATCATCAATTTTTTCAATCAATTTCTGGTTGGATTTGAGCGAGAGCAAAATTGCAAATAAGGCAATGCTGGTGATGATATAAATTACGAAATAAACCAAAGTGGCCTGGATGCCGTCTGTGCTGTTGGCAACCACACCAAGCAATGCATAACCCATATTGCTGATCGAGCTATAAGCCAAAAGACGACGGATATTGCTTTGCCAGATTCCGCCAAAGGCGCCAACAACCATTGAAATTACTGAAACTGCAATGACTATTTGTTCCCATTGATTGGCATAACCGGCAAACGGCCCGCCAACCAACAGGCGAATGAAAAGCGCCATAGCAGCAAGTTTTGGTACGATGGCAAAATAGGCGGTGACTGGTGTTGGCACGCCTTCATAAACATCCGGCGTCCACATATGGAATGGGGCGGCAGAAAGCTTGAAGCTGAAACCAATTAGCACAAATACCAAGCCGACAATAACGCCTTGCGAAAGTGCGGCGTGACCATGCAAAGTAAGCGCGATGTTGGTGAAATTGGTTGAGCCTAAATATCCGTAAATCAACGTTGCGCCATAGAGCAGAATTCCGCTGGCCAAGGCGCCGAGCACAAAATATTTTATCGCCGCTTCAGTAGCGTTTTTATCTTCGCGTTTGATTGCTGCCAGCACATATGCGCTAAGTGATTGCAATTCAAGACCAAGATAAAGTGTGAGCAAATCATTGGCAGATACCATTATCAGCATGCCGAGCACTGAAAGCAAAACCAGAATTGGATATTCAAAACCGAATTTATTGGTTTTATCTTCGATATAATCGGATGAAATTATCAGAGTTATTGCGCCAGAAAAAATCAGCACTGCTTTTACAAAAATTCCAAATAAGTCAAACCTATACAAGCCATTGAAAATATTTTGCGAAATATGCGGCAGGAAAACTAATGATATCAATGACCCAAGCAGGATTAGCGAAGAAAGGCGGATTGAAGTGGCAATCGCCAGCGCCTGGTTTTTCATATAAACGCCGGTGAGCAGCACAAACATTGAGCCGCCGGCCAGAATCAATTCAGGTTTAAGGAGGCTAATTTCAGAACACATTATTTGACCTCCGTTAATAAGGTTTCAACCGAAACGCGCGTCAGCTGGAAAACCATTTCTGGATAAATACCAAGAATTATTACGAACGCTGCTAAAATACTAAGGCTTACAGTTTCAGTTCTATTTAGATCAGTTATTTTTGCGCAAGCTTTATTGAGTTCGCCAAACATCACGCGGCGGTAAAGCCAGAGCATGTAGGCCGCGCCCAAAATAACGCCGGTTGTGGCAAGGGCGGCAACAATTTTATTAACCTGGAATGCCGCCATGAAGGTTAGGAACTCTCCAACGAAGCCGGAGGTTGAAGGCAAACCGACCGAACCCATTGTGAAGATCATGAACAGCAATGCGTATTTCGGCATGCGCTCAGTCAAACCGCCGAAGAGTTTAATTTCGCGTGTGTGCATGCGGTCATAAACTACACCAACGCAAAGGAATAATGCGCCAGAAACTACGCCGTGTGAAATCATCTGAAAGATTGCGCCGTCAATACCTTGCTGGGTGAAAGTAAAAATCGCCAAAGTCACAAAACCCATATGTGCAACTGATGAATAGGCGATCAGCTTTTTCATATCAGTCTGCACGAGCGCAACCAGAGATGTATAAATAATTGCGATAATGCTAAGCGTGTAAACTAATGGCGTGAAATAATGGCTGGCCAGGGGCAGCATTGGCAGCGAGAGCCGCAAGAAACCATAAGCACCCATTTTCAAAAGTACGCCGGCCAGAATTACCGAACCTGCCGTCGGTGCTTGAACGTGCGCATCAGGCAACCAAGTGTGGAATGGCCACATAGGAACTTTTACAGCAAATGAAGCAAATAGCGCCAGCCACAGCCAAATTTGAATGTTGAGCGAAAGGTGAGGGATGACTTGTGTTAGCGCTGGAATTGAGGTTGTATGCGCAACGCCATACATATAAATAAGCGCAACAAGTAACAGCACTGAACCAGCCAAAGTATAGAGGAAAAACTTATAAGCCGCATAAATGCGGTTTTGCCCGCCCCAAATGCCGATGATGAGATACATCGGGATTAATACGCCTTCAAAGAAAGCATAGAAAATAACCATATCAAGCGCGGCGAAAACGCCGATGATAACGCCTTCCAAAACCAGGAAAGCAACCATATATTCTTTTATACGCTCAGTGATATGCGAGCTGGCGAGAATGCAAAGCGGCATGAGCAGTGTAGTTAGCAAAATCATGGTTAGCGAAATTCCATCAATGCCAAGGTAATAATTTACGTCATAACCTTCTAGCCAAGTGTGTTTTTCAACAAATTGATAACCGCTTGCTGCCGGATTGAACTTTGCCCACACGCATAATGAAATCACAAAATTTACCACCGTGCACAGCAGCGCCACTTCGCGAATGCCTTTATCATCATTTTTCGGCACCAGCGCGAGTAAAAGCGCGGTGAGGATCGGCAGGAAGATTAAGATTGATAAGAAGGGCAAGTGGTCCATGATGCTGTTATATCTCCCTAAAACATTATGTACATAGTTAAGAGGAGAGTCAGCGATATAATCATCACAAACGCATATTGGAAAATAAATCCGCTTTGGAAGCGTTTAAGATCCGCGGCGAATCTGCCCGATGCAGAAGCCGCACCATTTGGCATGCCATCAACAAGTTTCACATCAACTTTATGCCAGAAGAAGCTGGCGAGTTTAAATGTCGGGTGGACGAAAAGGAAATTATAGATTTCATCAATATACCATTTGTTTTGCGACAATAAATATAGTGGTTTCAAAATCTTGGCGAGTTTAGTAGCGATGATTGGTTTGCCGATATAAATCAGCCCGGCGATTATCGCCATGACAATTGCGCCCGGCACAATCCATTCCGGCATATGGTGAATTTCAGCCAGCACGTTATGTTCTGGCGCATCGTAAATTGCGCCATGCCAGAATTCAGCTTTTGGTGAAAGCAGGTGGAGAATATCTTCGCCATAATAACCAGAAACAACTGCGCCAAATGCAAGCAGAATCAGCGGAATTAACATCACCCAAGGTGATTCATGTGCATGGTCAAACGTGTGGTGGTCAGCGCGGGTTTTGCCGTGGAAAGTTACGAATAACAGGCGGAATGAATAGAAAGAGGTGAGCATCGCGGTAATTGCGCCTAACCAGAAAGCATAATCAGCCATTGGGTTATGGCTATTCCAGGCAACGCCCAAAATTGCTTCTTTCGAATAATATCCGGCAAAGAACGGAATGCCGACAATGGCCAAAGTTCCAACCCAGAATAATGCATAAGTGATCGGAATTTTTTTCCACAGCCCGCCCATTTTGCGGATATCTTGTTCGTGATGCATGGCGTGAATAACTGAGCCTGCGCCGAGGAACAACAATGCTTTGAAGAATGCGTGTGTTGCGAGGTGGAAAATACCTGCCTGGTAAGCTGATAAACCGCAAGCAAACACCATATAACCAAGTTGCGAGCAGGTTGAATAAGCGATAACTTTTTTGATATCATTTTGCGTTAGCGCAATTGTTGCTGCAAAAATCGCTGTGAATGCACCGAGGAATGTAACCACATCAAGCGCAATTGGTGAAAGTTCAAATAATGGTGAGCAGCGCGCAATCATGAATACACCGGCAGTTACCATCGTCGCAGCGTGGATTAGTGCAGAAACCGGAGTCGGGCCTTCCATCGCATCCGGCAGCCATGTGTGCAAGCCAAATTGGGCTGATTTACCGCAAGCGCCGATGAAAAGCAGCAGGCAGGTGAGTGTAATTGCATTAATGTGATAGCCAAGCACTACCCATTCAACATTGGCTTTCGAAGCCGCCTGGCTAAACACGCTATGAAAATTAACAGAGCCGAAAAGCAGGAAAACTGCGGCAATGCCGAGGATAAATCCGAAATCACCGATGCGGTTGACGACGAAAGCTTTGATAGCGGCAGCATTGGCCGAATCTTTCTTAAACCAAAAACCGATAAGCAAATATGAGCACAAGCCCACACCTTCCCAGCCGACGAACATCTGGATAAAATTATCAGCCGTGACTAGCACCAGCATGAAAAACGTGAATAGCGAAAGATAGCACATAAAACGCGGCTTATGTGGATCTTCATCCATGTAACCGATTGAATATAAGTGCACGAGTGACGAAACCGATGTTACCACAACCAGCATGATTGCCGTTAGCGGGTCAATTAAAATAGACCAGTCTGCCTTAAACTCGCCCGAATAAATCCATTTTATGAGAGTAAAGCTTTGAGTGTGACCAAGAATTGCCACTGAATAAAATGTGCAGAACGCACAAGCTGCGGCCAAAAATACGAGGCCGGTGGTTACTATTTGCGCCACGCGATAAGGAATTGTGCGCGTTTGCAGCCCCGTAAAAACGGCGGCAATCAGTGGGGCAAATAATATAATTTTAGCTTCGATCATTATTGTTCGTGCTTGTTTTTCAATGGGTTGGAAGTGAAAAGATTAGTGCCGGTAATGTTGGCATCATTATTAGTTGGTTTATCAGTATTCATGCTTTCTTTCGGCATCGGCTTTTTAGCAGAACCTGGCGTTGGTTTGAAACTATATGAATTCACTAATGCCTTGAATGCCGGATAATCTTTTTTGGCTTCTTTTTCAGTTTTGGAATTGAGAGTGATTACCGAAACGCTATTCGGTTCAGATACGAACGCGACAATTTCCAAATTATCTGATTTGTGATCTTTGATTTTTTTCAAAACGGCGATTTTGCCATCATTGGTAAATAATCCAGGTTCATCAGTAATAACAACTTGCGGCGCGTTTTCTTTATAATGGGCAAGCTCTGCATCAATAGTTTTTACAAGGCTGTTATCAACTTTATCTGCCGTTCTTAAATAAAACACAGCCGGTGATGTAGACCAGCTACCGCCTTTAGGGAAAAATACAACATTTGCACCCTGTGCAACTCCTTCCTTATCACTAGCTTGCCAGCCATCTGGTGCATGAATTTTAACAATGCCAGTTGGTTGTTCTTCTGTGTCAACCACTGGTTTATCTTCTGCTTGCGCATTTGCGGCATTCAAAATGAGAATAGAAAAAAGTAAATTTGTGATTTTCATAAATTATCCTTTCAATTCATTGATATCTTCAACATGAATAGTTTTGGCATTGCGGAAGAATGCAACCAGAATTGCCAAACCAATTGCGGCTTCAGCAGCGGCGACGGTTAGAATGAACAGGCTAAAAACCTGGCCGGCAAGATCATGCAAATAAGCTGAGAAAGCCACGAAATTTATATTCACCGAAAGCAATATCAACTCTACCGACATCAAAATTGTGATGATGCTTTTTTTGTTGATGAACAAACCCATAACGCCAATCACGAATACGATTGCCGATAAAATCAGATAATGTGTAAGGCCAATTTCCATTATGCAATCCCCTTGCCGGTTTGAACTTTGACAATTTCCAACGTATCTTTGCGTTTGCGGTTAACCTGGGCATTGATATTTTGTTTGCGCATACGGTTGCGCGGATAGAAACACAATGCAATTGCGCCGATCATCGCGACTAGCAAAATCATGCCGGAAACTTCGAATGCGAGCGCATAATTAGTATAAATCACCTGGCCGAGCGCGGCGGTGTTGGTAACACCTTCTTTTATTGGTGTTTTTAAGTGCAGTTTCATTGCCGAAATTTTATCCATATTCGTAAAGAGTATGAACATTTGCGCTAGCAAAAAGGCTGCTACAACAAATCCAGCTGATGAATAACGCGTAAGCCCTCTGCGGAAACTTTCAACGTCGACGTTTAGCATCATCACCACGAAAAGGAACAACACCGCAACTGCGCCGACATAAACAATCACCAGCAACATAGCGAGGAATTCTGCGCCGAGCATTACAAACAAAGCTGCGGCATTGAAAAAGGCGAGAATCAGGAATAGCACTGAATGCACAGGGTTGCGCAAAGTTACAACTGCAAGAGCCGAGCCGGTTAAAACGAAAGCGAACAGATAAAATAATATGGTTGCTATCATTTGAATTTCGCCCTTTCAATTAAGTTGGCGGCGATTTCTTTTTCCCAACGGTCGCCGTTGGAAAGCAATTTATCTTTATTATAGAATAATTCTTCGCGCGTATAAGTGGCGAATTCAAAATTCGGCCCTTCAACAATTGCATCAACCGGGCAGGCTTCTTCGCATAAGCCGCAATAAATGCATTTGGTCATATCGATATCATATTTAGTCGTGCGGCGTGAACCGTCATCGCGCACATCGGCTTCAATTGTAATTGCCTGTGCTGGGCAGATTGCTTCACAAAGTTTGCAGGCGATGCAGCGTTCTTCCCCATTTGGATAACGGCGGAGTGCATGCTCGCCGCGGAAACGCGGGCTCAAAGGCCCTTTTTCGTATGGATAGTTAAGTGTTACTGCCGGCTGGAAAAAGAAATATTTCAACGTCTTCAGAAAACCTGCGACAATCTCAACTAACAACAGCGATGTGATTTTGAATCTGTTCATATTAATTCGGTAACCACCCCATATAAACTAGAGTTCCGGCCACTACAACCACGCCAAGCAATGACAGCGGCAGGAAAACTTTCCAGCCCAGACGCATCAGCTGGTCATAACGGTAACGCGGTAATGTAGCGCGCGCCCAGATGAATACGAAAAGGCAGAATACAATTTTGGCAAAGAACCAAATCGGGCCGGGGATGAAGCTCAAAGAATGGTGAATTGGCAACCAGCCGCCGAGGAACAAGATGCTGCAATTGGCCGACATCAAAATCATATTCGCATACTCGCCGAGGAAAAACATGGCGAAAGTCATTGAGGAATATTCCACGTTGTAACCGGCCACCAATTCCGCTTCCGCTTCCGGCAAATCAAACGGATGGCGGTTGGTTTCGGCCAATATCGACACGAAAAATATCACAAACATCGGGAATAGCGGAATAATATACCACATGCCCTGCTGCGCTTTCACAATAGCTGAAAGGTTCAAGCTTCCCGCGCAAAGCAGCACCGTAATAATCACCAAACCAATTGAAACTTCATAAGAAACCATCTGCGCTGCCGAACGGATTGCGCCCAAGAATGGATATTTTGAATTTGATGCCCAACCCGCAATAATAATCCCATAAACCCCAAGCGAGGAAATCGCCAACAAGTAAAGCACGCCGACATTAATATTCGCCAGCACCAGCCGCTCGCTAAACGGAATCACCGCCCAACCAACCATTGCCAGTGAAAAAGTAATAACCGGAGCCAATATAAACAGCGCCTTGTTTGATTCCGTCGGCAGGATCAACTCCTTGCTCATCAATTTCACACCATCCGCAAACGGCTGCAACAACCCAAACGGCCCGACAATATTCGGCCCTTTGCGCATCTGCATGGCAGCGATGACTTTACGTTCCATCAGTGTGAGATAGGCAACAGCAATAAGCAACGGCACGGCGATGAGCAGCACCTTGCCAATAATTATAATCAGCGGCAAAACATAATCAGACCAAAGGGCGAGCCAATCCATTACGCTGCCTCCTTCATTAAATTGTCATTCCAGCGCAGGCTGGAATTCAGGGTCGCATATGCCGCACTAGATCCCCGGGTCAAGCCCGAGGATGACGCAGGTTGAGAATCTGGCCAAACTTTGTCCCAATAAAAAACAGCGGCAGAACCCGTAATTAAAATCGTATTTGCTACAACAACTCCAATCAGATTTTCTCTGGTTTTCTTTTTGAGCTTGCCCTCCTGACCAAGTTCTTTTTTTGCCTTATAACACGATGTAAGGAAGATTATGGGAAACAAAGTTATTACTAAAATTGAGTTGCCATAGAAATGAAAACCCTCACTTTTAAACATAAAAAAAGATGTTACCAAGCCAAAGCAAGTCAAAGCAAAAGTTATTATAAGAAATTTTCTATCACTCATCACGCCGCCTCCTCATTTTCGCGCGCGGCAGCCAGAGCCATGCATTCAGCCATGGTTTTGGAATTGCGCGAGATTGGGTCAGTCATATAGAAATTGCTGATTGGATAAGTAAACTCATCATCCAAAATTTTCTCTTTTGATTTCGCCACATCTTGCCATTTGGCTGGCTCAATCTGGTCGAGTTTACCAAAATGCGGGTTTTCTTTTATCATCTGCGCCTGCAATTCTTCCAGCGTGTTGAAAAGCAAAGTCTTGCTCAAAACTTCTGAAAGTGCGCGCACAATTTTCCAATCCTCACGCGCTTCACCTGGTGGGAAAGCGGCTTGTTTGGTGCGTTGCGCGCGGCCCTCGAGGTTTAAATATGTGCCTTCTTTTTCAGTATATGCGGCACCCGGCAAAATTACATCCGCCACTTTCGCACCCGCATCGCCATGATGGCCCTGGTAAACCACGAAAGCCCCTTTGAGTTTGGCCATATCAATTTCATCCGCGCCAAGGAGATATACCAATTTGATTTTTTTGGCGGCCACGGCATTCAAAATATCATTTGTGCCCAAACCTTTTTTGCCCGGCGCAAAACCCAAATCCAGCCCGGCTACGCGCGAAGCGGCAGTGTGCAGAACGTTATAACCGTTCCAACCATCTTGGAAGAATTTATGTTTATAAATATCAGCCACTTGTGCGACTGCATCAACAATTGCACTGGCATCAGGACGAGTTAGCGCACCAGGGCCGATAATGAGCATAGGTTTTTTAGCTTTCTCAAGCGCATTACAAATTTCATGTTTGCCGGATGCAATGTTTTTCAAAATTTTCGCATCATTGCCAAGTTGCTTATATTTATAATTCAAATTCAGCTCTTCGCCGATATTGAAGATTTTCAAACCACCTTTGAGCCAAGTTTTGCGGATTCGATGGTTCACCAATGGCGCTTCATGGCGGGGGTTTGCGCCAATAATCAGCAGTAAATCTGCCTGTTCGATACCGGCAATCGTCGTGTTGAATAAATATGAGCTGCGGTTTTCGCTATCAAGCTCCGCGCCGTCTTGGCGGCAATCAAGATTATCGGAGCCAAGTGCGTTGAAGAGTTTTTTCAAGGCAAACATGCTTTCCGCATCAGCTTGATCACCGGCAATTGCGGCAATTTCAGAACCTTGAACTTTTACCAGTTTTTTCGCAATCGTATTAAACGCATCCTGCCACGAAACCGCAACCAGTTTGCTGCCAAATTTGCTGCTCACGCGCACATATGGCTTATCCAAACGCTGCATTTTCAAACCATCGCAAGCATGGCGCGTTTTATCCGAAATCCATTCCTCGTTAATATCATCATGGTTGCGTGGCAAAATGCGCATAACTTCACGGCCACGCGTATCAACGCGAATGTTGCTGCCAACTGCATCAAGCACGTCAATGCTTTCAGTTTTACGCAATTCCCACGGACGGCCTTTGAATGCATATGGTTTGCTGGTGAGCGCGCCAACCGGGCACAAATCCACCACATTCGCTGACATTTCAGAGCTCAAGGATTTCTCGAGATAAGTCGTAATTTCCATATGTTCGCCGCGGTTTAATGCGCCAACTTCTTCAATACCGGCAACATCATCAGTAAAACGTATGCAGCGCGTGCAGTGGATGCAGCGCGTCATTTCGGTTTTTACCAATGGGCCCATATATTTTTCCGGCACCGCGCGTTTATGCTCAGTATAACGGCTTGAACCTTTACCAAAATACATTGATTGATCCTGCAAATCGCATTCGCCACCCTGGTCACAGATTGGGCAATCAAGCGGGTGGTTGATGAGCAAAAACTCCATCACGCCTTCACGCGCCTTTTTAACCATTGGTGAATTGGTTTTAACCACCATATTTTCCGCTACAGGAAGCGCACATGAAGCCTGTGGCTTAGGCGGGCCAGGAGAAACTTCAACCAAACACATACGGCAGTTTCCGGCAATTGCCAGCCGTTCATGGTAACAAAAACGTGGAATTTCAACACCTGCCTGTTCGCAGGCTTGAATTACGACTGTTCCTGGCTCAACATCAAGTTGCTTATCATCAATTGTAATTTTGACCATAGGCTAGATTCTTAGCGGGAAAATATAATTGTGCAAGATTGATATTAGCCTTGCTTACAACAGATTTTGATTTTGTTATTTTGAATAATTCTTTGTCACAGCAATTGGTGTTTTATTTGGCCTGCCGAAAGTCACAATTTGTAATTTTGGGGTTAATTATCGAATTCTAGCCAATAAATTGCTGTTAAATATCAAATCACTATGGTAACTACCTTGATTTAATAACGCATATTTGTTAATATATATTAACAAGTTAAATATAATTACTTATGCCAAATTCGAATAGTGATAGCCGGAAGGACGGAGAGGGATTTGTTATAAAGCCGGGAGAGCCACCCCCGCCTCGATCTGAGTGGCCATTTGAGCCCGCTCCAAAACCATCTATCTGGCAAAAAGCAATCCCAGTAGGAGTTCCAGCTACAATTTTAGCTTTATTTGGTGGTCTTTGGGCAATGATGGGTCATAGTTCAGCAAAAAATGCACCGGCAACTATTCTGCCTGAACAGGCACCACCTCAAGCGTTACATACTGCAGCAAATCCCACCCTACAGCCAAGAATTGAAGTTTCAACGCCATTACCGGCTGTGGCCTCACATGAGATTAAAGTACATAAACCTCATCCAACTACAACAGCCACATCAGAAAAGCCAAAACACTCTCATGTACCGCCTCCGGAAGTTGGCAAACCATATGCTGAAGAGGTTTTTGGTACAGCGCATGAGACGCCTAGGCCTAAGCGCTAAAGCTTTTAATAATTTTATCGGCAACTTCTTCAATTTCAGCAACGGTTTTGCCCTCTGCCATTACGCGGATTAGCGGTTCGGTGCCGGATTTGCGGATTAATATTCTGCCGCTGCCATTAAGTTTTTTCTCGGCTGCATCGATAGTTTTTTGTGATTTTGCAATTAGTTCATCCGGGTTTTGTCCGGTTTTATATTTGAAGTTTTTCAAAATTTGCGGCAATGGCTCAAACACACGGGCGACAGAACTTAGCTTTTTACCAGAATCTGCCAGTACCGCCAAAACCTGTAATGCTGCAATTAAACCATCACCGGTTGTTGAGTGGTCACCTAAAATTATATGGCCGCTCTGCTCGCCGCCCAAATTGCAACCAACTTCACGCATATGTTCGGAAACATAACGGTCGCCCACTTGTGTGCGGTGGAGTTTTAGGTTCAGTTTCTTCAAATATAATTCAAAACCTAAATTAGACATCACGGTTGCCACAACGCAACCAGCCTTTAATCCACCAGTGTTTTTTAAATGCGTTGCGATCAGCGCCATTAATTGGTCGCCGTCAATTATTTCGCCCTTCTCATCGCAAATTACTACCCGGTCAGCATCGCCATCCAGCGCAATTCCAGCATCGGCTTTAACTTCTAAAACTTTTTTCTGTAAATTTTCCGGATGCGTTGTGCCGCATTTATCATTGATATTATAACCATTCGGCGAAGCATTGATGGTAATAACTTCCGCACCAAGTTCCGCTAAAATTATCGGTGCTACATAATAAGCCGCGCCATTGGCGCAATCCAAAACGATTTTTAAACCTTCCAAACTTTTATCTTTAGGGAAAGTGTTTTTTACGAATTCAATATATCGTCCGCGCGCATCGTCCAAACGTTTTGCTCGGCCAAGGTCAGCAGATTCCGGCAGCTTGTTGCCTAAATCCATATCCATTAATTTTTCAATTTCAGCTTCGACATTATCAGCCAGTTTTTGCCCATCACCCTGGAATATTTTTATGCCATTATCGTAATATGGATTATGTGAGGCAGAAATCATCACGCCAAGATCAGCGCGCATGGTGCGTGTTAGCATTGAAATTGCCGGAGTTGGCAATGGGCCAACTAAAATAACATCCATACCCATGCTAGTGAAACCGGCAGTTAATGCTGATTCAATCATATAGCCGGAAAGGCGCGTATCTTTGCCGATAATAACTTTATGGCGGTGTTTGCCGCGTGTGAAATGGTAGCCAGCCGCCATACCGAGTTTTAGCGCAAGTTCCGCCGTCATCGGGCTTTGGTTTGCTTTGCCGCGAACGCCGTCAGTGCCGAAATATTTTCGTTTCATGGCTGGGTTTGGATTTGAGTTGGTGAATAATAAGCATCAATTGCTTTTTGCTGCGCTACGTAATTTTTGAAAAATTCACGCATTGCCGAACCTTCCGGATAAGCACGGAATTCTGCAGCAACACTATCTGTTACCCAGAAAGCTGCCGGGCAACGATCAGTTGTTACGCCTGGCATATTGCCGGAAAATGCGGCGAGTTCGCGTTGCTGTTCTAAATAATGTTTATAAAATTGTGCCATAAGCGAATTTTGCGGCGCTTGGCTTAATTGCGCTGCTACTGCTTCCGGCACTTGTTGCGAAGGCGGGCAGGCGGCATTGGTATTATGCGCATAATTTGGCACCGGATCAGCACAGGCGCTAAGTGCTGTCAGAACTAAAAAGCTAAAAATATAATTCTTTTTCATTATGCAACCTCAAAAATTCCTTCAACTTCAACGGCAACGCCGAGTGGTAATGAATTGCTGGAAACTGCCGCGCGCGCATGTTTGCCAATTACTTCGGCAATTAAATCTGAAGCGCCATTGGCAACTTGCGGCTGTTGGATGTAATCATCAGTCGAGTTTACGAAAACGCCGAGTTTTATGCATGATTTTACTTTTGATAGATCACCGCCGCAGGCAAGTTTCAATTGCGCAAGTAAAGAAATTGCCGATTGTTTTGCCGCTTCATAACCCTGGTCAGTGTTTACTGTACCGCCAACTTTGCCTTTAATTTGGCTGATTTGTCCGGAGATAAAAATAAGTTTTCCATGCTGAGTAAATGAAGCATAATTGGCCACCGGCGCTTTGGCCTCCGGCAATTCGATATTTAATTTTTTCAATTTATCTTCAATGCTCATGTGCTTGGTCTATCTTCGTTTTTCGGCTTGATATCTTTCTTGATTCCCGCTTCCGGCAAGCGTGATTGTTTGCTCGGTGCGCCATCTTCAGCAGTGAATTCCTTTACAGTTGGACGGCCAAGTTTCTTGCCAGCCAGCAAGTCCTTGATTTCGTCGCCGCTCAAAGTTTCATATTCAAGCAAAGCTTTGGCAACAATTTCAAGATCATTACGGTTATCAGTCAAAATCTGCTTAGCGCGATCATGCCCTTCGGTCACGATGCGTTTGACTTCGGCGTCAATAATCTGCTTGGTTTCTGGCGAAACTTTATCCTTAGCATAAAATTCTTCATCATCTGCCGCATAATTAATCGGCCCGAGCTTAGCGCTCATGCCCCAACGCATAACCATGCTTTCCGCCATTTTTGTAGCATGGCTGATGTCAGATGATGCACCACTGGTAACTTTGCCAGGGCCAAAAATCAATTCCTCGGCAACACGTCCGCCCATAGAAACAGCCAGATCAGCTTCGAGTTTATCAACTGTAATTGAAAGCCTGTCCGTTTCCGGCAAGCGCATAACCAAACCAAGTGCACGTCCGCGCGGAATGATTGTCGCCTTGTGAACCGGATCAGATGCCGGGCAGTGCATAGCCACAACCGCGTGGCCTGCTTCGTGATAAGCGGTGAGTTTCTTTTCCTCGTCCGGCATAACCATCGAGCGGCGCTCAACGCCCATCATTACTTTATCTTTGGCTTCTTCAAGCTCGCGCATGGTGATGAGTTTTTTGTTGCGGCGTGCGGCAAGCAGTGCCGCTTCATTGGCAATATTGGCCAGTTCCGCACCCGAAAACCCTGGTGTTCCGCGGGCAATAACTCGTGTGTCAACATCCGGCGCAATTGGAATATTTCTTAAATGCACGCCAAGAATTGCTTCACGTCCAGAAATATCCGGCAGTGAAACTGTAATCTGGCGATCAAACCGGCCTGGGCGAAGTAGTGCCGGATCAAGCACATCAGGGCGGTTAGTCGCGGCGATAATAATCACGCCTTCGTTAGCATCAAACCCATCCATCTCAACGAGCATTTGGTTCAAAGTCTGCTCACGCTCTTCATGTGAACCGCCAACACCGGCCGAGCGTTTACGGCCAACTGCATCGATCTCATCAATGAAAATAATACACGGCGCATTGCGTTTTCCTTGCTCAAACATATCCCGCACGCGGCTTGCACCAACACCGACGAACATCTCGACGAAATCCGAACCTGAGATTGAGAAAAACGGCACACCCGCTTCACCGGCAATTGCGCGCGCCAGCAAAGTTTTACCAGTACCAGGTGAGCCGATCAGCAAAGCACCGCGTGGAATGCGCGCGCCAAGTTTCTGGAATTTGCCTGGGTCTTTTAGGAAATCGACAATCTCATACAACTCTTCCTTGGCTTCCGAAATTCCGGCAACGTCTTTAAACGTAATTTTCTTTTGGTTTTCGGTCATGAGTTTTGAGCGCGAACGGCCAAAGCTGAATGGCCCGCCACCACCTCCGCCGCCTTTTCCTTGCATCTGGCGGAGTGAATATGCCCAGAAACCAACCAATATAATAACCGGCAACAAGTTGATAATAATCATCCAGATATTTGAAGAGGTTGAATCTTCCTTCTGGTAATCAAAATGAACTTTGTTGGTCTGTAATGTCTCAATTAAATTCTGCCCCGCAAAAGCATTGGCGGCAAAACCTTTGCCATCTTTATAATGGCCGCGCAGTTTGAACCCGCGTAGCTCCGTGCCCTCAACCGTAACATCGGCGACATTGCCAGATTTCATGCTATCAAGCACGGAAGAATAATCCGCCTCCGGATATTTTCCGGCTTCATTGGCATCCATCAGGAATTGCGAAATGACAAGCACGCCAACGATGATAATTGTCCACAGAAGTAGGTTTTTG
>Ga0206927_1038_pt1 | contig 31044 bp, 33 predicted proteins | sample Alteio_BWOrgHeat_60_FD_153249 | JGI IMG/M metagenome (GOLD analysis project Ga0206927, IMG submission 153249) | Enriched cells from forest soil in Barre Woods Harvard Forest LTER site, Petersham, Massachusetts, United States -... | ecosystem: Environmental > Terrestrial > Soil > Temperate forest >... | reverse complement strand
TGCGATTAAAGGTTAAATTATCTACGGCCAGCCGGAACCGATAGGTAACGTCCAGGTATTTCTCGTCGGTGAAGGCGATGCGGCCGACATAATCGGAGAAATTATTCTCGAATCCGCTGAATTCCGGGTATTTGTAGCTGGTATCGGTGCGGTAATTCTGGCCGAGCAGGAAGGTGACGTTGCCCTTGTTCTGGCCATAGAACCCGCCCTTGAAGCCGTAATTGATGCGTGGACCGGATTCTACATGGTCGTAGCCGGAGAATCGATTGGGATCGAATATGTTTAAATCCGAGAGATCGACTTCCTGGCTATCCTCGTTCGGTATCTTGAACGAATTTCCGACATTCGGGCTGATGACGAAGTCCGTCACCGGCTCCAGGAAAAGCCTACCCGCGCCTAAATCATTAACCAGCGGATAGCTCCAATCAGCCTCGGCTTCCGGTATTACCCGGCCAATGACGCCGCTGAAACTCTGTGCCGTATTGGCGGGGTTCTGGTCATCATTCACGGCATAGGTGTCACCGCGCAGGTGCGTGCTGAACTCAAGTAATTGTCCGTTATCGGATACGTACGGAATGTGCCACAGGCCGGTTGAGGAAAGCCGAGCGCTTTTTTCGCCATTGGTACGGTAAATGTTTGCGGTGCTGGAATCCCATATGAACCGCGAGCCGCCGTATCCCGGGTCGCTCTCGAAATGCGCCTGGGCGGAAGGCAGGACGATGGGTGGTTGGGTGTTGGCCGCATTTGGGTTAGTGTTAGCTACTAAATCCTGGAATGATAACCCTTCGATCTGCACAAAATCTCTGTCCTGCAATTTCTCCAGATAGATTCTGCTGGTGAGCCGGTCTTGACTGCCGAACTCGTAACGCTGAAGATAAGTATTATCGCTCGCCCGCTCGCCGGAAAAACCCAGGTTCCAACTATTTTCCAGGTTGAATATGCCAAACCCGGCAAAGTGGCCGCGCGTTGCCGGAACGGTTACGCCGTCAACAGTTCTATCTGTCGGCTGGGTGATGCTGCCATTGAACTGGTAAAAACCGTTATCTAGCACATGCCGCATTTCGGCGGCCAGAACCGGCCCTTCCTGGGTGGTAAATATCGGGGTGATGGTGGCGTCGTAATTATCCTTGAACGCCATAAAATAGGGCACGCGAGCGACGAGGCCGAGGGTGGAAATGCTGCCGACGGTTGGTGAGAGGAGGCCGCTTTCCTCTTGCGATTTCGGTGTTGGATGCGAGAAATAGGGCGTATAGCCGGCAGGCTGCCCGAAAACATCAAACCAGACGTCGTGGTAGCTGACTTTTTGGCTATCATCGTCGATCTTCATGTCAGCGGCGCGTATCTGCCAGAGATAGCCGTTACCGAACCCATTTTCCTTATCGCAATTGCAGGGCGAGAACATCGCCTTATAAAGCTTAGTAATGGTTGCGCTTTCCTTCACCGCACCCTTGGCCGCCATTACGGCGTTGTTCGGGAACCGGCCTTTCAAGGCTTCAATCGTCCCAGATTTTAAGTCGTCCTTGAACTCGGCGTAATCAGAGAAAAATACCTTGCCGTCTGGCTCGACCAGGGTGACATTTCCCATCGCCGTCACCAGGTTTTTATCCTGCTCGTATAAAATCCTATCGGCGAAAACCAGCCGTGGTTGCTGCTCCACTTCTACATGGCCAATCGCCAGCACCGTATGAGCTTCGGCGTCGTAATGCATCTCATCCGCCTTGATCAAAGCTGGCTCGGATTTGGAAATTTTCGCTTCCTCAGCGGATGTCGGGAGGGATAATAGCAATATAATTATTGCTGAAATCCGTAGCCTGAAACCTGAAAACACTAACCATCCTCCGTATGCATGAGGAATGCGACACCGAGGAGCAGGCAGACCAGCGGCGGAGTGAAAGCGGCGACCGCAAGCGGAATATTTCCGGCCAGCGCCAGCGCCTGTATTAGGTCGGAGAAGAAATAAATCGAAAACCCGATACATACGCTGATGGTGATTAAAAGGGGTATTCGCCCCTGGCGGGGGGTTCTGAGCGAAAACCCGGCGGCGATATATACCATGGATGTAAGCAGAAGGGGAATCACCAATAGCGCATACCAATACATGCGGTGCTTGATTGCCGAGAACCCTGCGCTTTTCATTGAGTTTATGAATCCCGGCAAGGCCCAAAAGGAAATCGATTCCGGCGAGGCGAAGCTATCCTGGATTTCTGCCCGGGTCAGATCGGTTGGCATCATATATTCCTCATGCTTCTCGCCTGGCTTGTCGGGATAGGTGATGATCGCGTCTTGCAGACGCCAATAGCCGTTATCCAGCAGCGCAGTTTGTGCATCAATGCGATAGGAGAATTTATCCTCTTGCCCGAATACGAAAAACACCACTTCGTACAATTCCATATTTTCCTTGGCGGCGCGTAACGCATGGATGATGGTTTCACCCGGCTTATCCTGCATTATCGGGTAATTGCGCTGGCGCAGCCATAATCCGGTCGGGGAAACTTCCATCAGATTGCTGCGGCCATGCACATATTTAGTGAGCATCTTGTCGTATTTGCTCATCATCACGCAGGCCAAGGGGTTATAAACCGAGATGACGAAGACGCCGAGTGCGAAAGCCGTAATCCCCGCGGGCCTAAGGAACTGCCAGACGGAAATTCCCGATGCGCGGGCGACTATCAGTTCCTGGGTGCGTGTCAGCTTCACCAGTGTAAGTACCGAAGTGATCAGAATCACGAACCCGAACATTTTTTGTATCTCTATCGGAAATTTCAGCAAAACCATCCTGATTATGACGCCGAAAGGCAGCTCGTTGCTGTAGGAGCGGCGTATCATATCGACAGTATCAGCCAGCACCAGCACGCCAGAAACCATCAGGAACGCCACCAAGAAAGTCTGCAGAAACACCCGGGAGATGTAGAAGGAAATTTTAAGCGGAAGGCGCATTCTGCGTTCCTATCCGCTGGTGTTTGAACCCGGAAACCAGGGTTTTGAACGGGTGCCTCGCCATTATCATCGTCAGCCCGATGAATATGCCAAGTGCGATGTTCAGATACATGATCGGCGCCAGGAAATTTCGCTTGGCGACGATATTATTGAAACTTAATCCCGCCGCGATGAAGATTACTGCCATAACCGAAACAAGAAGAATACGCTGCCATCTACCGCGCCGATTCAGCTCTGACGAGAGGAAAGCGCTTAAGCCGAACAGTGCCAGAACCAGGCTGTATAATGGCCAGGTCAGTCGGTTATGCCCTTCCGCCGCCATCTTAGATTTAAATCTTTCTTCGGTGCTGGGCTCGGGATGGAACAATTCGTTTAAATAACGTTCCTCCGGCTCGCGCCAGCGCCGTTCCGACGCACTCTTGAACGCACTCAAATCCAACCCGTAACTATCAAAATAAAGGAACGAAACCTGCTGCGTTTGGTAATTTATTTCCTGCCTGTTGCCTTTCTGCAATTCAAACTGCGGGCCGGACGGCGTTTCCACCAACTGGCCGGATTCAGCCATCATGGTAATCGGCTTTTCCGGGCTGCGGTTATCATGCACCAATATCCCTTTAAGCATCCCCCTATCGTCCTTATCGCGCACGTAGACAGTAAGGCCTTTGACCGGCGTGTTGAAAGTTCCCTCCTGCATCAGCACTGCGACGTAATTATCGCGGATAAAGCTCTGCAAATCCTTGAATTCCCGGTATGATTTTGGCAGTAAATACAGCGTGATGCTATAGCCGAGAATCAATACCATGAAAGTTAGGATGAGAGCCGGTTTTGCCAGCGAGCCTCGAGAGAGGCCGGCACTTTGCATCACGATAAGCTCGTTCTCGGTCAGCATTTTATTATAGGTGTAGATGATGCTGGCGAACAGTGCTATCGGCAAAATGATGTTAAGCAGTGAAGGTATCAGCATCGCCGAGAGGTAAAGGAAAGTGAACAGACTTATGCCCTGGTTTATTATCAGGTCGATGAACCGCAGCGACTGCGAAAGCCATATCAACCCGAGCAGGCTGCCGCCGATGAAAATCAGGGGCCCAAGCAGGCGGATGATAATATACTTGCTGTAACAACTCATTATTTGTTATTTATTAACCGTTCAAACCAATATCTTCAAGAAAGGAAACTATGGAAATAAAATTCTCTGCGCTTGAACTGCCGGAAAAAGGCTCTGGCGTAGTCATAATCGGTGAAGACCTGAAACTTTCTCCGCTGGCCAAATCCCTAGATCGGGAAACCGATGGGATGATAGAAAAGGCTATAAAATCCGGTGATTTCAAGGGAAAGAAGGGCAAAGCTACATCGTCTGTTGCACCGGGAAAATTGGATTATGTACTTCTGCTCGGTGCTGGAGCGAAAAAAGATTTTGCGGATAAAAGCGATTTTCAAGGATTAGGCGGCAATCTTTATGCGCAGTTGAACGCGCTTCGGGTAAAATCGGCAGCGATTATCGTTGAGGATAAGCGTGGGAAGTTCGCATCAGAGGAAGTTGCGGCGAATATCGCGCTTGGATTTTACTTAAGGAGCTACCGGTTCGATAAATATTTCACCAAAAAGAAAGATGATGAAAAACCGGCGCTGAAAAATTTAACTGTGCTGGTGAAATCTCCGGCGGCTGCGGAAAAGCATTTCACAAAAATAAAACCCATCGCTGATGGCGTTTTCTTGGGGCGCGATGTGGTAACCGAGCCGCCGAATGTAATCTATCCGGCCACGCTCGCCGCCCGCTGCGAGGAGCTCGAAAAATTCGGCGTGAAAGTTGAAATACTTGGCGTAGCGGAAATGAAAAAGCTTGGGATGGGTTCTCTGCTCGGCGTTGGTCAAGGCAGTGCAAAAGACTCGAAACTTGCGGTTATGCAATGGAACGGTGCCGCGAAAACTAAAGCGCCGGTCGCGTTCGTCGGCAAGGGCGTCACCTTCGATACCGGCGGAATTTCCATAAAACCGGCGAACGGCATGGAGGAAATGAAATACGACATGGGAGGCGCTGCGGCGGTAATCGGCCTCATGAAAACGCTGGCGCTGCGTAAGGCGAAAGTCAACGCCGTCGGCGTTGCCGGGTTGGTGGAAAACATGCCGGGCGGCAATGCGCAGCGCCCGAGCGACGTAGTGAAATCGATGTCCGGCCAGACCATCGAAGTATTGAACACCGATGCCGAAGGCCGCCTGGTTCTGGCCGACGCGCTATGGTATTGCCAGGATCGGTTCAAGCCGGAATTCATGGTGAATCTGGCGACACTTACCGGCGCCATCGTGGTTTCACTCGGCAATCAATATGCCGGGCTGTTTTCCAATAATGATGCATTGGCGAAAAAGTTAACGGCGGCGGGCGAAAAATCCGGCGAGAAGCTCTGGCGGTTCCCGATGGGTGAGGCCTACGACAAGCAAATAAATTCTGAAATCGCCGATATGCAGAATATCGGCAATGAAAAAGGCGCGGGCAGCATCACCGCGGCGCAATTCCTGAAACGGTTTGTGAATGACGTCCCCTGGGCGCACCTGGATATAGCGGGCATGGCCTGGACGAAAAAAGACCTGGATTTAACTCCCAAAGGTGCAACCGGATTCGGTATTAGGTTGCTGAACCAATTGGTTGAGGATTATTATGAGGGGTAGGATTGATTATGGAAAATCGTAGCACAGCAGATACAATTTTAGGACTCTTATGTGTAGTAATGGAGCCTGTTACAGCTTTGCAATTATCGCAGTGGGTAAAATGCAGTGAAGCTGATGCAAGCACCATTATTGCTAGTAATGCACAACATATCGAAGCAAGCAGGGGCAAATTTATCGCCAAGGATGATTTCAAGAATCAGCAGGGTGATCTTCGCTGGGCACACGGAATCATTGCAATGTCAGCGTTGTCAAAAATTCCCGGCTTTGGGAGTCCTGGAAAACCAAGGACTATCTAATACCAAAGATTTAAAATTCCATCGACAGCCTTCCGATAGCCGGATAGGTTTGAGTCCGCGATGAGGTTTTCAATATTAATAATATTTCTTGTGGCGGCCATACCCTGCGCCGCCATGGCCGATGACGTGATGCCGGATTTCAAGGATACCTTGACCGGCAATTGGAACGGCAGGCGCGATAAATTGAAGGCTGAAGGCATCGAGCTCGGAGCCACTGATTATTTCGATTTCTTCGCGGCGGCGAAAGGTAGCAGCAGTATATTAAATAACCTAAACCTCAACGCCTTCCTGGATGGCAATAAACTAGTAAATATTCCTGGATTATCGGGGTTATTTTCTATCTTGCAGACCAACGGCGGCCGCCCGAATCGGACGCTGACCGGCGCGGTCCAGCGTATCGACGGCATGGAAACCCATGCCAGAGGCCTGGAAGTTTATCAGGCATGGCTGCAACAGGAATTTTTCGGCGGCGGCGTTTCGGCGCTCGCCGGGGTTTATGATGCCACCAACGAATTCTACAGCACCAACGCAAGCGATATATTGATAAACAACGCTTACGGCTTTGGCACAGAACTCGCGGCCACTGGAAATCACGGTGGTGTGGCGATTTTCCCGACTTCGGCGGCGGGCGCCAGGCTGCGATTGCAGCCAATGAAACAATTATATTTGCAAGCGGCGGTCATGGATGGCATCAACAGCGCCCCGGAAACCCGCCAACCTATCCGGTTGAACGGCCATTCTAGCGCACTGGTCATCGGCGAGGGTGGCTATGTGCAGATGATGGATAAGGTGGAAACGGCGAAAATTGCATTTGGCGCTTGGCGCTACACCGACCAGATCGGCAGCCTGTTTCAGCCAAAGGAAGCAAAGGAAAGATCGGCCTATATAAGCGGAGGCGAATATGCCCTGGCCGAGAGTTATATTTTCCGCAAACCGGGAAGTAATCGCGGATTGATGGCATTTGCGCGGATGGGCATTGCCGACCGCGAGGTCGATCGATTCAATTATTCATACAGCGTCGGGCTGGATTTCAAGGGAATTCTGAGAACTAGGGCCAAATCCGAATTGACATTCGGCATTGCCGATGCGCACCTTTCGCCGGTTTATCGGCATGCACTCACTGCACAGGGGATAGCTAGCAATGTAAGCGAAATGGCTCTGGAATTAACCTATCGCGATTATCTTAAGCCCTGGATTTCATTACAGCCCGACCTGCAATATATCATAAATCCCGACGGCCTGAAAAATCGGCAAAACTCAACGATATTTGGGATAAGGACGGAGATTAATTTTTAGGAAACACCACCGTAACCGTAAGCCCCCGTCCAGATTCCGGTTCGGCCAAGGTTATCTCCGCGCCTAAATTATCGGCCATGCTTTTTGCGATGGCGAGTCCGAGGCCGCTTCCCGTCACCTTTGATTCCCCGCGATAAAACCGCTCGAAAACTTTTTCATATTCGGCAGGCGGTATCCCTAAGCCGTTATCAGTTATTTTCAGCGCCGGGCGGCCGGATTCTTCAGTCACCACTACTTCCACATGGCTGCCGGATGGCGTGTATTTTATCGCATTGTCTAGTATGTTCCCGATAAGTGGTGATAGAATCTCGGGTGAGCCGGCGATGGTAGCTTTCGTCTCTTTCTTCAAAGCGATTTCGATGCCTTTTTCAACGGCGAGATCGGCGAATCTGGTGACTGCTTTTCCCGCTTCCGCATATAGATCGAGTTCGCTAAAAATTCGGGATTCCTGAGTATTTTTAGCCAGTATTAATAATTCCTCGACCAGTCGGGCGGCTCTTTCCACCCCGCCGATCAGCTCTTCCAGATGTTCCCGGGTTTCGCTTGTGGATGCCGCAAGCGCTAGTTGCGCCTGGATTTTCAGTGCCGCCAACGGCGTTTTCAATTCATGCGCCGCGTTCTCGGTAAACCGCTTCTCACGCAGGAACGATTCCTCCAGCCGGTGCAGCAGGGAATTCAGCGATTCCGCCAGCGCCGCCAATTCGGCCGGAACATTATAGAGCCTGAGTGGCGATAAATCCTGTGATGAGCGTTTTTGCACCTGCTCGGAAAATCTGCCGACATCCTTTAAGCCCCGCCCGACGCCACGCCAGATCAGGAACGCAATGGCCGGAAACACCACCAGCAGTGGAATGACAAGGCCGAATGTGATGTGGTTCACCAGATCATTCCTGACTCCTAGTTCCTCGCCGATTTCTAGCGTGATTTTCCGCTCCGGAATGTGCAGCGAATAAATCCGCCATGGGTCACCGTCATATTTTATATTGCTGAAACCAGGCGGCAGGGCTTTCACCGATTCAGGAATTGAATCCTCGGAAGAGATTATTATTTTGCCGCCCTGCCAGACGCGGAACATTCGGCCGTCGGCGTTTTCGTCGAACGCCGCGCGCTCTTCCTCGCTTAAATATTTTTCGTCGATGCCGATATTGAGCGGCTTGTGGTTGGGGATGATATCGTGCTCCATCAGTGCCCACAGCACATTTGCGGCGGTGATGAGTTGCGCATCATAAACCTCGCCCACTTCCTCCCTGGCGCTGTAAAAACCGATGCAGCCTATCGCTGCTATTGCCAGGCCTATCGGTAGCAGCAGCGAATTGAAAACTTTGCGCCGTAAGGAATTTTTTTTCATTTTTCTATCACATACCCGCTGCCGCGCGCGGTTTTTATCAGGTTTTTGCCGAATTTCCGGCGCAGGTTATAGACAATCACCTCCACCGTATTGCTTTCGAATCGCTCATTTAAATCATAGATATTATTCTCAATCTCAGTCTTGCCGATTATCTTGCCCATGTTCTGCGCGAGCAGGCTTAACAGTTTGAATTCCTTGGCGGGCAGCACCACCATTTCGTTTTTCTTCCGCACCATTTTTGCTGCTATATCGACCTCAATGCCGCCGACCGAAATCTTCTCCTCGGCGCGGCCGCGGCTTCTGCGCACTAAGGCGCGGATGCGTGCCAGAAGCTCGGATAGATCAAACGGCTTTACCATATAATCGTCGGCACCGCTATCCAGGCCCTCGATGCGGTTTTCCACCTCACTTCTTGCGGTCAATATCAGCACCGGGATTTTTTTCCCTTGGGTGCGCAAGTTTTTTAATACCCCGATACCCGGCAGTTTCGGCAGGTTCATATCAAGAATCAGCAATGCGAAATCATCGGTGGTAGAGGCAAGCAGCGCCGCCTCGCCGTCTTCTACCAATTCAACGTTATAACCGGCCGCTTCCACGCCTTTCTTCAGCGAACGGCCAAGCATAATATCGTCTTCGGCAATTAGAATACGCATACAATTGACACACAACATGCCATAAAAACCCATACTATAGGGGAAATTTTCTAGGGTCCCTCAGTTTCGCATCATCTTGGCATGATAAAAGTCTTACCATGTTAATAGCATGTGATTTCGATGGCACGATAACCGATATTGATACCACCGACCTAATTCTTTCCCAGTTCGCCGCGCCCGAATGGCGGGAAGTAGAACAGGAATGGCTGGATGGGAAAATAGGCTCGGCCGAATGCATGAAGCGCCAGGTGGAATTGATATACGCCTCGCGCGAAGAGCTGGATGATTTGATCGATTCGGTCGAAATCGCGCCTTATTTCAAGGAATTGGTGAAAAGCTGCAAAGGCAGTAAAATCCCGCTAGTGGTTTTAAGTGACGGAATCGATTACGCAATAAACCGCATCCTCGCCAATCATAATATTCACGGCCTGGAAGTCCGTGCCAACCGGCTGGTGGAAAAAATCGGCGGCGGTTATAGTCTAGCGTTCCAGAATTCCGGCATCGGCTGTTCATCCGGCAACTGCAAGTGCCGGCGCGTTTGGCAGGAGGAAATTTTAACCATCTATATCGGCGACGGCAAATCGGATTTTTGCGTGTCGAACAAGGTTGATCTGGTGATCGCGAAAGCTGGGCTGCTCGATTATTGCCGAGAGAAAAAACTGTTCCATGTACCATTCACCGGATTTTCCGAGGCCGGCGAATTAATTCTCCGCATTCACCGCGATTGCTATAACAATCCGGCCCGGGTTTACGCCAAGCCGCAGCTTAAATTCACACCAGAAAACATGCTGCATATATAGTTGAATTGGTATGACTTTAACCTTGAACCGGAAAGTTCCCGCGCATAACGCGGAATACAGCGAAACCGAACTTCTCGAGCTGGAGCGCGAATATTGCTCGTTCGGTGATACGGTGCATTACCTGGAAAACCCGAAGATTTTTTCCACTTGTGAAGGCTCATTCCTCTACGACGCGGAAGGCACTCCATTCCTTGATTTGCAGATGTGGTATTCAGCTTGCAATCTGGGTTATGCCAACCAGCAAATCAACCAAGCGGTGAAAAATCAACTTGATAAACTGCCGCAAATCGCTTCGCAATACCTGCACCGCGAGAAAATTGAATTGGCGGCAAAGCTAGGGCAAGGAATCGAAAAAAGGTTTGGGCAAAAGGGCCGCATCCATTTCAATGTTGGCGGCAGCCAAGCGGTAGAAGATTCGCTGAAGTTGGTTAGAAATTTCACCGGTGGAAAATCATTGATGTTCGCATTTGAGGGCGGATATCACGGCCGCACGCTTGCGGCAACCGCCATCACTTCCAGCTACCGCTACCGTCGCCGCTACGGTCATTTTTCCGACCGCGCGCAGTTCATCCCTTTTCCTTATCATTTCCGCAATGGTCGCGGTATGGGCAAAGAGGAATATGGACTTAAATGCGTGCGCGAATTCGAGCGTTTGTTTGAAACTGAATATCATGGCGTATGGGATGCTAAAGCCGGGAAAGCAGAGTTCGCTGCGTTTTATATAGAGCCGATTCAAGGAACGGGCGGTTATGTGATTCCGCCAAAAAATTATTTTATTGAGCTGAAAAAAGTTTTAGATAAATATGGCATCCTACTGGTTTCTGACGAAATCCAGATGGGATTTTACCGTACTGGGAAGCTGTTTTCCATCGAGCATTTCGGGGTGCAGCCGGATATAATCGTTTTCGGAAAAGCGCTAACCAACGGCCTTAATCCGCTCTCCGGAGTCTGGGCCAAAGAGGAATTGATAAACCCGGAAATTTTCCCGCCCGGCTCAACGCATTCCACATTCGCCAGCAATCCTTTGGGGACAGCGGCAGGTCTAGAAACCTTAAGAATCCTGGAATCCGACGATTATGAAAATATTGTTCCGAAAAAAGGCGCATATTTCCTGGAGGGACTAAAAAATTTACAGAAGCGGTTCAAAATCATCGGCGATGTCGATGGGCTGGGCATGGCGCTGCGTCTGGAAATTTGCGGCACTGATGGGTTTACTCCCGACAAAGAAATGACCGACAGAATCGTTGACGAGGCGATGAAAGGCGATATAAAAATCGGTGGGAAAAATTATGGATTGGTGCTGGATATCGGCGGCTATTACAAAAACGTCATCACGCTCGCCCCCGCACTAACTATCGGTTACGAGGAAATAGATTTGGCGCTGGAACTGCTTGCCGAGGTTTTCCGCCGCGCCGCGAGATAGCCGTGCTCCTGCAATTGCTGCATCTCGACGACGCATTGAAAACCCAATCGGATTTCATTGCCGCATCCTTAAAAAAAAATGCCTGCGAAATAGACATGGATGCGTCAGATATCCGACTCTGGGGCAATGAAAAAAATATCCACGCACTCGCAGAAAAATTAAAAAAAACCATACGGCTGAATGGAAAACCGGCTGTTACTTTCATGGGTTCCGGGGATTTTCACCATGTGACCTCACTTCTGCTTGAATGCATATTGCCGGAAAAGTCAAAGATAACGGTGATTCATTTCGACAACCACCCGGACTGGGTGCATCACAAAAACGGCGTACATTGCGGATCGTGGGTAAACCGCGCCAATTCGCTACCGCAAATCGAAAAAATTATCACCATCGGCGTTTGCAGCAATGACCTGAAATTCCCAGAATTTAAAGGCGGGAATTTGCAAGCGATGCGCCAAGGAAAACTAGAAATCTACCCGTATTTCCATGGAGACACGCGAGTCTTTGGCCAATACGGTAAGGGCCGCGGCTATAACCAGCACGGTAGGAAAATCCAATGGAAGAACATTGAAGCGCAAACCGCCGATGAATTCATCGCAGAAACTTTAGAGTCTGTTTCCTCAACCGAAGTTTATATCACCATAGATAAGGATGTTTTGACGCATGACGACGCGATTACCAACTGGGATCAAGGGCGGATGCGCCTGCCGTTTTTGTTGCAATTCTTAAAGAAAATCATGGAGAAAAAAAACATTCTCGGTATCGACGTTACCGGAGATTATTCGGCGCCGCGCTATACCGGGCCGTGGCTAACGCGGTTCAAAAAACATATAGAAATTAAACTCGATCAGCCGAGGCTGGCTTACGATGCGGCAACCATCGCTAGGCGCAACGCTAGCTCGAACCTGGCGCTTTTGAATTTATTCAATGAGTGTTTGTAAAGGCCCATATGGATAGAAAAGGTAAAATTTTCGCATACACGAATTGGGATATAATTCCAGTAACTTGTGGCGTTTTACATCTTGCATTCGTCGTCTGGTTGTTTCTGGCCTTCCCGCACTTGTCATGGGCGGCAAGGATTTTTTTCGGCTGCGTTTACGCTATTGCCATTTCATGGAACATCAACGGTGTTTCGCATAATTTTATCCATAATCCTTATTTCAATTCGGAAAAATTGAATTATGCGTTCAGCTTGGTTGAATCATGGGCGATTGGGTTTTCCCAAGTTTTTTATCATTGGGTTCACATGCGCCACCACACCGGCAACAGCGACAGAAAAGATGAGAGTGGCAATACCATCGACTGGCTTTCCATCTACCGCCACAGCAAAGACGCGCGCACCCCGGAAAGCGTATGGGGATATGTTTTTTTAAGCTTTTTCCGCGACGATCTGACCGAAACCTACCGCGACATCAAGCGTAAAGATCCATTCCGTGCCAACTTCGGCAAGTTCGAGGTATTCGGATTCATGGCATTGGTAGTACTTGCGCTCATCATTGACTGGCGTGCGGTATTGTTTCTGGCACCGTTCTACTACATCGGCAATTGCTTCTCCTCGCTGAACGGTTATTACGAGCATTACCGTGGCAATCCAGATGTTCCCATCGCCTGGGGTGTTAGCAGTTATAACAAATTATATAACCTTATCTGGTTCAACAACGGCTACCATGCCGAGCATCATTTCCGCCCGAAAATGCATTGGATGAGAATGAAACAATTCCATGAGCAAATAAAAGAAGAACAGAAAAAAGCCGAAGTACACACAATAACCGCGTGCCATGCGCTTGGGTTTTTGGCCCCTGAGAATAGATGAAAGATTACTCCTTCTTCCTTGAGGGCACCAATGGCAAAGGAGTGCTTTTAATCCATGGGCTCACCGGAATTCCTGGCGAGATGCGACCTGTAGGAAAATTATTGAATCGCAAAGGATTCACAGTTTACGCGCCGCTGTTGGCTGGGCATGGGGATACTGAAAAAGCACTGCTTAAGACCCGCTGGCAAGATTGGTATGAATCGGTGAAAAAAGCTTTTTTTGAGTTAAAAGGCAAGACCGATCAGGCATTCACCGCCGGAATCTGTGCTGGTGGTGCGCTTGGGTTATATCTGGCAGCGGAACATCCGAAGGATGTGAGCGCCACCGCAATATACTCCCATACTTTCCGCTATGATGGCTGGAATATGCCGAAGTTCTATGTAACAGCACCGTTAATACCGATTGCCGCTTATGTTCCCTACTTAAGAAACCTGAAATTCAGGGAAAAGCATCCTTTCGGTATTAAGGATGACCGTATCAGAAACGCTATCATCGGTAAATCCGGCGGCAAGGATTTTATGGAGGGGGTGCTCGATTATTTCCCGCTACGTGCGCTTGACCAGATGTATAGGCTGGGTGGAGTTATTAATAAGGTAGCGCCGAAAATTACTACCCCCACTCTACTTATCCATGCCAAGAACGATGATTTGAGCCACCCGCGCAATTCCCGCTATTTGGCTAGAAAATTAGGAAAAAGTTGTCGCGTGGAACTGCTTGAAGATTCATACCATATGATCCATATCGACAGGGAGCGCGGTAAAGTTGCGGATATGACGGCAGATTTTTTCGCTGCGGCAAATTGATGGAAATAAGAATAACCGATACGATAACCGAAATTGGCCGGGATAGTTGGAATTCTTGCTTCCGCGGCGAATTGGAGGATTACGATTATTTTTTAAGCATAGAGGAAAGCGGGATAAAGAATTTCCGCTGGTTTTATATCGCGGCTATGGAAGAGGGCCAGGCGATAGCTGTCTGCCCCGGATTTTTTACCGATTATGATCTGGCGACGACTTTGCCGGATAATCTTAAGAAATTCGGCGCATCTTTAAAAAAACTCCTTCCGGGAATGATGACGCTGAGGCTTGCTTGCTTAGGCTCACCATGCACGGAAACTTGTAGCTTGGGAATCAGCCCAACGGTTGCCGATGACCGGAAAAGCCTAGTTCTCGAACGCATGGTTATGACATTCGAGAATTACGCCAGGGATAAAAAAATCCGACTACTTGCATTTAAAGATATACCGGAAAACCAGAAAAAAATTTGGGAAATGGCCCCGGAATGTACCAGATATAAGCGGGTTCCAGGGATGGCGGGCGCCGCGCTCAATATAAAATTTTCCTCAGTTGAAGAATATATTTCTTCCTTAAGCGCTGGGACGCGGAAGGATATGCGGCGCAAATTGAAAATGATGAATAAAATCACAGTCGAGCGACGAGAAAACATCAATGATATTATGGATGAAGTGATGGCGATGTACCTGGAAACCAAGGCTAGAGCCGAGTTCCAGTTTGAGGAATTGACGCCGGAATATTTCAGCGGTGTCTTAAAAAACATGCCGGGTCGGGCGCTATGCAACATTTATTACGCTGAAGGGAAACTGGCTGCCGTCAATCTAATTCTGACCAACGGCAAAACGCTGCTGGATAAATTTTTCTGCATGTATGGCGAAATCGGCAGGAAATATAATTTATATTTCCTAAGCTGGTTTTATAATTTGCAATATTGCCTGGAAAAAAACCTCAAAATCTACCAGAGCGGCCAAGCTGGCTACGATAACAAGCTACGGCTACAGAGTAGGTTGGAGGCTAATTATATATATTTCCGGCATACACGCCCGCTAGTGAATTCTTTGCTGCGCTTGGCCGCGCCGCTGCTGTCTTTTTAAGGACGTCATATGGGTATATTCAGACAAATTCCACCAACCGCCAGCTTTCCCATTTATAGCCGGGATTTTTTGTCCATATTCAAAATGGGCAGCCTGGAAGAAGATATCAAGAATTTGCTGCCGTCTCCCTATGCGCGAATTACCTGCTCGGGAACGGTTGCGCTTTATGTGATTATCGAGACTTTGAAGGATTTATCGCCCAAGCGAACCATTATCATTCCCTCCTTCATTTGCCCTCTGGTAGCGCTGGCTATTGCCAGAGCTGGGTTAAAAATTGTCATATGCGATATACAGGCCGGACGGTTTGATTATGATCTAAAGCAATTGGAGAAACTATGTTTGAATAGTGGAGATATTCTTGCCGTCATTATACCGCATCTTGGTGGATTGCCTGCGAATATGAAAGCTATTAGCCAAATTGTTAAAAAACACGGGATATATATAGTCGAAGACTGTGCTCAAGCCTTAAGCGCGGAATATGATGGAAGAAAAGTCGGTACATTTGGCGAATTTGCTTTTTTCAGCCTCTGCCGCGGAAAAGGCCTAACGCTATACGAAGGCGGCGTCCTGGTAACGCATCAGGACTATAGCGGGATGGTGGAAAAAAAATTCACTCAACTGGTGAAAGCTAACTTTCTAGCGGAAAGTATGGCTATTATCGGATTTATTGGCTACTCAATTTTTTATCGACCTTCTCTGTTCTGGTTCATATTTAACCTGCCGCGAAATTTCTGGAATCTCCTAAAAAATAAAGAGAAGGCGGCGGCGGAATATAACCGGATAAATTTCCCCATCTATAAGATGTCGCGTTTTAGAAAGGCCTTGGGGCATGCATTTTTTCACCGTCTCGCACCTCAGATAATCCGTCAAAGAAACTTGGCTGAGTATTATATTCAACATCTGGAGGGCAGAGAAAGCTTCCGTATTGTGAAAGAATTGCCGGGAAGTTTGGCCACCTATCCTTATGTCACACTTATCTTTCCTTCCAGAGAAAAACGCGATAATGCATTTGACTCCTTAAATAAGCGGGGCTTAGGCGCCTTCATCATTTATATCCACGCACTTACGGATTATCCATATATGCGGCCTTACCTTCCGGACGGAAATTATCCGAACGCAAGTCTATTCGCGGATTGTTCGCTAACCTTATCCACCAACATTTTTTTGACTCATAAAGACTTAGAAGAGATCATCGCTCTCCTAACCCATCCATAAACTCAGGCTGCTTTGCCGATTTATCCATTTTTATCAATAGCAGCCCAAACATGATAAAAACCACGCCGATAATTTCTTTGATATAAATTTCTTCATGAAATAAAAACCAACCGGCGAGTAAAATGGTTATGTATTGCACACTTATAAATGGTGCCGCGAAGCTTAAATCAGATTTTTTTAAGATTAGCATCCAGGCCAAGAAGCTTCCTATATCGGCGCCAATAGCTCCCCATAAGTAAGGCGAAAGGACTGCTGTGGAAAGCCATTTCATTCCGAAAGACATATTGGCCACGGCTCCACCCAGAAATTTCATGCAAATCTGGTTAGCAGTATCAAATACCGGGAAGAGCACCCACTTTATAAGGCCAATAAATTTATTCACCACCGTGCGAGCCAATGATAACCACTCCAATGGTTATTAAAATTATACCCAGCCATTTTTTCACTGAGATAGTTTCCTTGAGCACATATTTGCTGGCAATGATCATACCGCAATAAGACAAGCTCATTAGAGGAAAAGCAATGCTAAGTGATAAGTGCTCCAACACCATCACCCAGGAGATAATACCAATCCCCCAACAAGTAAAACCAAGCCAGATTAACGGAGAGCCAACCATGCCAAATAAATAGCTGGTCTGCTTTTTTGCAGCGGGCGCTTGGTTGGCCGATAGCTTGAAGCACATTTCCCTCGCTATTTCCATAGCAATAGCAAGGGCAAGCAGACAAATAGCCTTTAATGTCATAAGGCTTTTATACTATACGGATGATTGGCTAAAGTCAGTGAAAATATAGGCATTAACTGAGAGCTTTTTTCACCAATTCCGGCAGCCGCTCTGGTTTCATGCCAGCGCCTACGCATGCGATAGTGACGTTGATTTCTGCCAGCATTTCCGACTCACGGAAAATTTGCTGCCGCAGTGAAAACGATGCGCCGCCAATCTCGGTTACCTCGCTCTCAACCCGTATCATATTATCCAGCTGCGCCGGTTTTTTCAAACTCCCAGAGAAATCGCGAACGACAAAAAGCTCACCGGAATTTTTTGCCAGTTCCGATTGATTTATCCCCGATTCACGGAGAATCTCGGTTCGCGCGCGCTCGGCGAATTTCAGGTAATTAGCGTAATAAACCACTCCCCCGGCATCGGTATCTTCGTAATAAATGCGGAAATGGGAGATAAATTTTTTATTCATTATCCGCAATATTCAGCAAATCTTCCTGGTTAATCGCCGTATTCTTCGGCAATTCTAGTCCGAGATGCCGGAAAGCATTAGGCGTCAGCATCCGGCCACGCGAGGTTCTTTGAATGAATCCTTGCTGGATCAAAAATGGCTCGACGGTTTCCTCCAAAGTATCGCGCTGCTCGGATAAACCGGCTGCCACTGTCTCGATTCCCACTGGCCCGCCGGAATAATTTTCGGCGATGAATTTCAGGTAGCGATGATCCATTGAATCGAGGCCGAGATTATCCACTTCCAATTGTTTGAGTGCGGTATCCGCAATGGTTTTATCAATGGATTTCTTCCCGGCGACCTCCGCGAAATCGCGCACGCGCTTTAACAGCCTGACTGCGATGCGTGGCGTTCCGCGAGAGCGTTTGGCGATTTCCGCCGTTCCTTCCGCGGTCAAATTCGCATTTAAAATTTTCCCAGCGCGGTCAATGACGGTTTTGAGTTCTGCCGTATCGTAGAAATTCAAGCGCAGCGGAATACCGAACCGGTCGCGCAGAGGATTGGCAATAAGTCCGATGCGGGTTGTTGCACCGATGAGGGTGAATTTCGGAATGTCAATGCGGAGGATGCGCGCGGCCGGGCCTTCGCCGATGATTAAGTCGAGTTTAAAATCCTCCATCGCTGGGTAAAGCACTTCCTCAACGATCGGGTTCAGCCGGTGGATTTCGTCGATGAATAGCACATCCTTATCGCCTAGGTTGGTGAGCAGTGCTGCCAAATCCCCGGCCTTGGTGAGCAGCGGGCCGGAAGTGGTTTTGAAATTCACTCCCATCTCGCGCGCGATGATTTGCGCCAGGGTGGTTTTGCCAAGTCCCGGCGGACCGTATAGCAGAACGTGATCCAGAACTTCGCCGCGGCCCTTAGCGGCCTTCACGAATACGCTGAGATTATCGGTCGCTTTTTTCTGGCCGATGAATTCAGAAAGAGTGAGCGGGCGTAGTGAATTTTCCACCGCATCTTCCTCCTGCAATTCCGGTGCGATGATTCGTTCTTCCTGCATTTATTTTCCTAACTCTTTAAGTCCGGCGCGAATCAGGCCGGATATTTCCATATCGGAATTTTGATTGGCGATTTTTGCGATTACGGTAAAAGCTTCGCTCCTATTGTATCCCAGGTTCACCAGCGCCGAAACCGCCTCATGGATTTCCGGCGCGGCACCCGGCATAGCCACAATAGGTTGGTGGCCGAACGATTTAACCTTGCCCTTCAGCTCGACCACGATGCGCTCAGAAAGTTTAGGACCGACGCCGTTGACTGCCTTAAACGCCGCTTTGTCCTGGGAAGCGATGGCCGCCATCAATTGATTAGGAGAGAGCGCGGAAAGTATCGCCAGCGCCAATCTGGTTCCAACGCCCTGCACGGTGAGAAGTATGCGGAACCATTCGAGTTCGGCTTTCTCCAGAAACCCGTATAAATGTATGTGATCTTCACGCACATGGGTTTCGATGGTTAATTCCACCTGCCCGCCCGTTGGGGGGATTTTGCGCAAAGTATTGCCGGAGCAGAAAACATGATATCCCACCCCGCCGACATCGATAATGGCCGAATCTTCGGATATTGTATCGATTATGCCGCGGAGTTTGCCAATCATATTCGCTTACTTAAGCCCTCCCTCAGAGAGGGTTCAAGAATTTTCCTCATTCCCATATGACTCGCATGGCAGATCGCTACCGCCAGGGCATCGGCGGAGTCGGCGGTCATATTGCGGGCGGTGGGCAATATGTGCGAGACCATCGCCTGAACTTGCGGTTTTTCGGCGCGGCCGACGCCGGTCACGGTTTTTTTCACCAGCAGGGCTGCATATTCATGCACCGGAATTCCGGCAAGCGTTACGCTTAAAATTGCTGCGCCCCGTGCATGGCCAAGTTTCAATGACGACATTGCATTTTTGTTCACGAAAGTTTCCTCGACCGCTGCCTCGTCCGGATTATGGCGTGCAATCACCTTGGAAATTCCCTCATGCAAGGCCGCGATTCTTTTGGCAAGATTTTCCGCCGCATCGGATTTTATTACGCCGCAATCTATATATGAAAGGCTGTTGCCCGAGGATTTTATTATCCCCCAACCAGTGCGCTGCAGCCCGGGATCTATGCCGATTATGATCTTCATATCTCGCTTTGTGCGCCCCACTTGGCAGCGATGACGCTGGGCTGCATGCTGAGGTGCCCGACTATATGTTCTAGGGCAGAGTCGCGACTCGCAACGGAAGTGGCCACGATGCTTATTTCAATATTTCCGATAGTTTCGGCGTTTTTGCTTTCCAGTTTATGCAAATGCAGCCCAGCCTCGATTGTCTCCTGAAGAATCAGAGCGCGTATATGTTCCTGTACGTCATTTCGGCAAGTGACGCATATGGCATAAACGTGATTATGATTGGAAACCAGGATTCTTGGTACATCCAGCCTTTTCTTGATGATCCAAGCGAGCGGCCTTAAGAAAAGGTTTGCAGCGACGATAAACGCGGCGCAGATCGTTGCCGGAAGTGCGAACCCGGCTCCGGCGAACATCCCGACTGCAGCAGAGCACCAGAGAGTGGCGGCGGTGGCAATTCCCTTAATACTCGCCCCCTCACGCATGATAACCCCGGCACCCAAGAAACCGATGCCGGTGACGATCTGCCCGGCCACGCGCGCCAAGCTATCCTGTCCTATACCGACTCCGAAAAGTACGAAGCTTGCAGCGCCGACCGCGACTAGTGCATTCATCCTGAGATCGGTACTGTTCTGGCGAAGTTGCCGCTCCAGGCCGATAATAATGCCAAGCACCAATGCCAAGCCGAGCCGGATAGTCATCATCTGCCATGTCATGTTATTTACCATATTATAATTTTTCCATCATTTCTTCCGATATATCGAAATTGGCGTATACTGATTGTATGTCATCATTATCCTCAAGCGCGTCGATCAGCTTCATCACCGCATCGGCTTTTTCCTGATCGACCGGAATGGTGTTTTTCGGCTTCCAGGAAAGTTTCACCGCAGTCGCCTCGCCAAATTTTTTCGCTAAGGCCTCGCGCACTTCGTTCAACTGCGACGGCTCAGTATAGATTTCATGGATGTCTTTGTTCGATTGACAATCCACCGCGCCGGCCTCTATCGCCGCCTCGAAAATTGCCTCTTCGCTTGCCTTATTGGCTGGATATTCGATATAGCCTAAGCGATCGAACATGAAATTAACACTACCGGTTTCGCCAAAGTGACCGGCGAATTTTGTGAACATGGAGCGCACTTCCGAAGCGGTGCGGTTCCTATTATCGGTCAAACCCTCGGCAATTATCGCGACGCCGCCTGCCGCATAGCCTTCGTAACGCACCTCCTCGTAATTTTCGCCTGCTCCAGCCGAACTACCCTTTTTTACCGCACTGTCGATCTTGTCTTTAGGCATGTTGGCCTGCCGTGCCGCGATCATCGCGTTGCGGAGGCGCGCGTTGAACTGCGGATCGGGCTGGCCAGTTTTCGCCGAGACGATTATTTCCCGGATGAGCTTGGTGAAAATCTTCCCCTTTTTCGCATCCTGTGCACCCTTGCGGTGCATTATATTTTTAAATTGCGAATGTCCAGCCATTTCAAAATAATTTATATGGGTGATTTCGTCGTCGTTTTTAATTTTTAAATCCTCATGTAGGTTAAAACTACACTCCGGTTTAAAAACTAAAAACTCCTAGAACCCACCTCATATAAATTGTTTTGCGGCAAGTTCCAGGCAGGAATCAATATAACTCCTATCAAATCGCCAGGCAACAAAACTAATCGGGCAGGGACGCTAGTGGCATTGCTTTTTTCCTCGGACGGCCTTTAGTCTTGATGAACAGTTGCAGCGCTTTTTTCTGCATCGCCAGGATGGCCATGATGATTATAAGCACCCCAGCTATCTGTCCAGGCAGGAGAACTTCATCCAGGGCTAGATACGCGAACAACGCGGTGATGAGCGGTGCAGTGGAACTGACAAGCGAGGCCTTGGAAACACCGATACGTTTCACCCCCTCGGCAAACATCAGTGCCGGAGGAAAGCTGGTCAGCGAAATCATGGCGATAAGTAGCGCCCCACGCCAGGTGATGATGAACTCTGCCGCCTGCCAGTTAATCAGGGAATTGATTGCCACTATAATGGTGGCTCCAGTCAAGGCCCAAAGCGTGAAATAAATGCTGCCGATCCGACGCACTAATGTTTGAATCAGGATGACGAAGAAGGCGTATATTAGCGCGTTTCCCAGCACTTCCCCGGCGCCGACAAGGTTATGGCCTAATAAATCACGGTTGCCGAATCCGCCAATCAAGAAAAAAGTCCCGGCCTGGATCATGAAGAACACCAGCACTTCTAGCGGTGAAGGCCATTTTCTCTCAAGCACGCTGCTGATGGCTATCACCATTATCGGATAGGTGAACATCAAGGGCCGTTCGATGACGGCGTTGATCATGGTTAGTGCGTGCATGCTGATCATCGGCACCAGAAAAAATCCCACCCCGCCGGATAGCGCGCTTAAAATAATATCGGATTTTTTGACAAAGATTTTTTTCCTAGGTAGCCGCGCCAGCGCCACGATCCAGAACAGCGGTAAAAACATCAGTTTGCGCCAGAGCAGAATCGCCATCATTGAAGCGCCATCGGCATAGGCGAGCTTCACCAATACCCCCTGCAGCGCAAATCCGAAGGTGGACAGGAAAACCAGGGTAATCCCGAGCGTTGAAGCGTCGTTTCTTTTATGCGAATGCGGCATCAGAATCTATATATCCGGTTTTCTGTCACTATTAAATCCATTTTCCGATCGTGCGGAAGGGTCGGAATTTCAAGGATTTTCTGGATTTCAAAGCCGACTCCAAGGCAGAGGATTTTTTTCTTTTTCCGTAAGAATTCCAGGGTGCGATCATAATATCCGGCACCCCGGCCCAAGCGTGTGCCGGTTGTGTCGAATCCGAGAAGTGGGATTATTATTATATCCGGGATTATTTCCGGGTTTTCCACGCCGGGTTGCATTATGTGATTATACAGGTGGCTTGGTTCCAGAGAATCACCAGGGTGATATTCGCGGAAAACCAGAGGAGAATTTTTTTCGATCAATGCCGGAAGGCAAAACCGGAGTTTCAAGGCGAAGAGGGTGGAAATATCCGGCTCGCCGGAAACCGCCTGATAGGTCCCAATGATTTTTCCTGGAAACTTGGCGATTTCCGCCGCCAACCGCGTCGTTATTATTTTCGATTTCTCTGTGAACTCTTTTTCCGGGATAACCGCAATTTTTGCCCGCAGTTCCCTACGTAGGGATTTTTTTTGTTCGATGGTTTCAGATTCGGAGAACATTCTTGCTAGGAGGAGGAAGGGACCGCATCCACCGTTGGTTTTGTTATCCTCGTAAAGCCCTTTATATAAAGGCGGGCGCCATATAACTAAGGGCAAGGCCCAAAGTCAGGGACAGCTCCCTTACAAGGTACATTGGCTCCTGGGATATAAACTTATAACGCGCAGGCGCAGCACCCCTTCCTTGACGGTAAGCCTAGCATTCTTCAAGCTTCCCGGCAAGGGTTTCCATGTATTCGGCGATAAGATTTATTTTCTCGGTGGCGGGCTTTAAATATTGACTATTTGCCTCGGTTTTGCTCTCCGGCGCCGAAACGGCTTTTTTACCGAGTTCGTTCAATTCGTCTTGCATCATCAGCGCGGTCATGGCGAGCAGCAACTGGCCGGAACCTTCATGGACAAGTTTCAGCTCGCTGATGCGGCTGTTTAAGGAATTAGCAAGGCCAGTAAGACGGGATTCCTCGCCATCGCCGCAGGCGAGTTGGAATTTTCTTCCGCCGATGTCCAGGTCAACCAGCGCCATATGATATAGGTTAAGCGGCCATCGCTTTTTCTAGTTGGCTTATAAGGTTTTCGATGCGATCGGAGGCGTCGCGCTTGACTTTGGCAAGTTTATCGCTCCTCGCCTTTTCTGTTGTCAGCGCTAATCGAATTCCCTCATTCTCACTATAAAGCTTTTTATTTTCGTCTTGCAATGCCCGGATTTCCGAATTTTCCAGCAACGGCTGCTCGTCGGCATGCTTTTCGGCCAGCTCTTTCTTGAGATGCGCGAATTTCTCGAGCGTTCCGCCGATTACATTGTCAAGCTTCGCCAGTGCCTGCATCAATTTCTCCTCAGCGGCGGTAAAATCCTCCTGAATCTTTTCTTTTTCTGCCATAATTTAAGTAGCTCTCCTGTTGAAATTAGTGTGTCATTTTGACTATCGCCGCAAAGCAAAAAAAATTCAACCTTTCTGTGGTCTTAGAAAGAATTTGTTTTTAGAGTGTGCTTCTGTTAGTTCCAGTTAAGCGGGAGAAGGACTATGTACACAAACGATAAACCCAGCAGGTTTGGCCGCGCCTTTAAACTGTTTTTGTGCTTTTTCGTTGCTGCGCTGGTGGCGCTTGCCTTCGGCTATATATTCTCTGCCAAATATATCGAGGGTGAGGCGGAAAACCAGGTGGTGCAGGAGGCCAGGCTCTATAACACGGTTTTCAAATCGGACTTCCTGAATTATTTAAATTCATTGAAGAATGAAATCGTCGCTTTCTCGAGCAATCCGGCGATGAAGAAGCTGGTGGCCGATATGGCCGACAGCTATTCCAGGATTGGGCCTGATGCTGCGAAAATCCTCGTAAAAAAATACGGAAAGAGCGTCCCGACGGAAGCGGCCCCTACACAGGAAAATACTCCAATCCCTACTCCTGCTGACCAGTCGGTCGATGCGGCGCTTGCCTTTTACGATTCACTGTATTCAACCTATGACCCGATTTTCGCCGATCTGGAAAAATCCCTTTACCTGTATGATGTGCAGATAATTGATCCGCATGGCACCGTGTTATATAGCCGGGAAAAATACGGGGATTTTACAGTTGACATAGCAACCGATGAAAAATGGAAGGACAGCAACCTGGCCTTGATTTTTAAGGATGCGTCGGGCTTAAAAAGCGGCGAGGTCGTGTTGCATGACGTGAAGCCATACTCGGTGTACGGTGCCGCCGATAACAGCATACCTTCAAGCCTGATGGCGACGCCGATAATTAATGATGGCAGCCTGCTGGGGGTTCTGGTGTTCAGGCTTTCCTTCGTGCCGCATCCCGCCACCTTCAATTACCAGGGAATGCTGAAGAACGGCGAAAACATCTATATAATCGGCAATGACAACAAGGTTTCCCACAGCATCAACAGTATGCCGTTCAAGCGAGAGTTGTTGGGCATAGGGCGTGATAGCTTTATAGTCGAGGTAGACCAAGACGAAAAAAAGGGTGTGGCCATGGAAAAAGCCAAATTTCTGGGCAACAGCTGGCAGATAGTCACCGAATTGAACTTAGATGCCCGGGTTCAGGATACTTCCGATCTGAAGGAGAAGCTTCTTTATAAATATGCCGGAATTGTTGCGGCTAGCGCGGTGTTTTTCCTGTGCTTGAGCTTACTGTTTTGCCGCAAGAGCGGCGAGGTGACCGAGGCGCAACAGAAAATCCGGTACTACAGATAGCCATTTTTGGCTATATCCCGTTCTTAGTCACCTTCTCGCCGGAATTGACGTAATAAATTATTTTCGCGAGGCTGGCGGCGTGGTCGCCGATGCGCTCCAGGTTCTTGGCAGCGAAAATCACATGGGTGAATGTCGCGGCGTCGCCGGGACTTCGCATCATGTCATCCTGAAGATTTTTGAATAGGCTTTTATAAATCGCATCTACTTTGTCGTCATTTTCAAGGATTTTCTGGGCTTTGGCCCCATCGAAATTCTTGAAGATCGCAATGCTTTCTATGAGCATTGAGCGCACCAGGGTAAGCATTGACATTAAATCTTTCAGCGTATTTTCCGGTATTGACCGAGTGAGCTTAGCTGAGCGCTTCACCGTGTTTTTCGCCATATCGCCCATGCGTTCCAGCTCGGTCGCCATTTTTATCGCAGATGTGATGAACCTAAGCTCACCCATGAATGGTTGGCGACGCGTCATTATCATAGTGGCGTGATCTTCAATGTTTAAATCTAGCCGGTTGATCTCGCGGTCGCGGAGTTTTGCATCATCGACGGCAGCCGAGCCGGGTGACTCAAGCGCCGCTGCTGCAAGCTGCAACAAATCCAGCACGCCGTCGCTCATTTTGATAATAAAATCACAGAGCTCTTTCAGCTCGCGGTCGTATGACTTATCGGCATGGCCTTCTATGTTTAACATTGTGCCCAAGTATATGCGTTGTGAAAACCGCCAGCAAGAATTAATATGATTCCGCTATGCCAGGGAGTGGAAATAAATTTGTATTGATGATTTTGCTGGCGATTTTTCTTGCCGCCGCTGTAGCGAGTGCAACGCCGCTTTCCATGCAGCATGAAAAACCGCATCCGGTTACTGCGAAGTCGAAAATCATTCTGCAAAAGCCAGCGAAACTAGTGATAATCATCGATCCCGGTCATGGCGGTAATGATCCCGGCGCCATATCGGAAAGCGGACTAAAGGAAAAAAACATCACCCTGCAATATGCAAAAAATCTCCGAGCCCTGCTGGCCAAAAATGCAAAGTACAAAGTTTTCCTGACGCGAACCAAAGATGTCTATGTGGGTTTAAAGGAACGCACGGTAAAAGCGAGGGATTTGCATGCCGATCTATTCATCTCGCTGCACGCCGATATCAACCCGGATGCAAAAGTGCGCGGGCTTTCGGTATATACGCTCTCGTCTGCCGCGGCGGCAGATGAGATGGAAAAATTAGACAATCAGCCGGATAAAGCGAGCGCACTTGGGCATCTCGATCTCAGCCGCGAAAACAAAGATGCGAAGGATGTGGTGATTGATCTGGTGCAATCGGAAAACCGTAATGCCTCGGCGAAATTCGCGGAAGTGGTGGTGCATGAATTGGGTGGGCAGGCGCGGCTGCTTGGCCATTCACACCGGTTCGCCGGATATGTGGTGCTGACCGGCATCGACGTGCCCTCGGTGCTTATTGAGCTTGGTTATTTATCGAATAAATATGAGGAAAAAATGTTGGTGAAACCTGATTACCGTAAAAAATTGGCTGGTGCCTTGGCGCATGCGGTGGATGTTTATTTTAGGAAATAACGCCTCACTCAAGCCCGAGCATTTTGAACGATTCTAACATATGTTCCGGCATTGGCGCGGTAACAAATATTTTCTTGCCAGAAAGCTTGAATTCTATACTTCGCGCATGCAGGTGCATTTTGTCGGATAGCCCGGTGATGAAAGCCTCCCGCCCGCCATATTTTCCATCGCTTAAAATCGGGCAGCCTATGTAAGCCATATGTGCGCGGAGCTGGTGCATCCGACCGGTCAATGGCTCCAGCTCGACGAATGCAACTTCTCCCACCTTTTCCTTTACGCGATACATAGTTATCGCTTTTTTGCCGGACGCATCGACGGAAGTTTTTTCCGAATACCCATCGCTTGATTTCGCCGCCAGCGGTGCGGAGATTTTTCCCTCGATATTCTCCGGCACTTTCGCCGTCAGTGCCCAATAGGTTTTTTTTATGCCTTTTTCTTTGAACATTTTTCCGAGTGTTACTGCCGATTTGCGATTGCGGGCAAGCAGCATGACACCGCTGGTATCCTTATCTATCCGGTGCACCAGCCGCGGCCGTTCGTCGAGCCCGAATTTCAAAAAATCCAGTGCTTCGTCTACGCTTTCCTTCACATTCGTGCCGCCCTGCGCCGCTAAGCCCGGTGGCTTATTTATCGCCAGGATGTTTTCATCCTTATAAATCACCGCTTTCTGCAACCGCTCGATCATCGCTGCGGAAATTGGCGGCTTTTCTTTCACGGTTTTCTCGCGCCGCTCGAATTCGATTATCGAGATTTGCTGCCCGGTTTCGAGCTTCTGTTCCGGCTTGGCCTTTTTGCTGTCAACTTTTATTCCGCCTTTCCTGAGCAGTTTTTGCAGGAAAACGAAGGTGATGTCCGGGTAATTTTTCTTCACCCAGCGATCAAGCCGCATCCCGGATTCGGCTACGCTGACTTCGCTGGTTTTCACCCCTTTATCGTAATATTCAGCGTTTCCTCGCCGCGCTGGACGACGACCAGCCAGGTGCCGTGATCGCCTTTGCCGATGGCGGTTTTCAAATCCCCCACTTCGGTTATGTGTGCACCATTAACAGAAGTGATTATGTCTCCCTCGGCGAAACCGACCCGGCTCGCGATGCTGCCTTGCGCTATCGCCAGGATCACGACGCCTTCGGCGGTTTCCTTGAGTCCCTTATCCTCGATCAATGCTGGGGTGATAGTTGCCACTACTGCGCCGGAAAGCGGGTTTTTCCCCGCCATTTTTACATGCTCGGCCGCCGGAGTTTCCATAGGCGCTTCCATATTGACTTTGATCACCTGCCCGGCGCGGTCGCGGAAAATCTTGAAATCGGCGTTAGAGCCAACCTTGTAGGTGGCGACCCGGAACCGGAGCGTCTGCTCGTCGGGGATTTCCTTTTCATCGACCTGCAATATAACGTCGCCGGATTTGATCCCTGCCTTTTCCGCCGGGCTGCCGGAGAGAACTTTTTTCACCATTACCCCCTGAGGGCGCGAAAGCCCAAGCGATTCGGCAATTTCCGCTGTCACTGGCTGGACCGTTAGGCCGATCCAAGGCCGTACCACTTTCCCGCCCTTGGCCCCGACGCTTGCAACTACGGTGGCTGCCATGTTAGAGGGTATGGCGAACCCGATGCCGTTGCTGCCACCGGTTTTGGAATAAATCGCGGTATTGACGCCGATCAGCTTGCCTTCCATATCCACCAGCCCACCTCCGGAATTTCCTGGGTTGATCGCCGCGTCGGTCTGGATGAAAAACTGGAAATCGCTGATGCCGACGGTGGTGCGCGCCAGCGCTGAAATTATCCCGTGCGTCACCGTTTGGCCGACGCCGAACGGGTTGCCGATGGCCAGTACCACATCGCCCACTTCCAATTTGTCGGAATCGCCGAGTTCCAGATAGGGTAGGCCGGTAACTTTCGCCTTTATCTTCACCAGCGCCAGGTCGGTTTTCGCGTCGGTCAAAACAACTTCCGATTCAAATTCTCGCCGGTCGGGCAATACCACGGTTATCTCGTCGCTATCCTGTACCACATGGTTGTTGGTGATGATGAGGCCGTCGGAATTGACGATGACACCGCTGCCCAGCGAACTCACCACACGCTCGGCCATTCCGCCCGGCACCCTACCACCGAAGAACTGCCGGAAAACTGGGTCGTTCATCAGCGGGGAAACGGCATTTACCTTGACTTTTTTGCGGGTATAGATATTAACTACCGCCGGCGCCGCTTTTTTTACGATAGGCGCATAGGAAAAGACAAGCTGCTCCTCAGATTGCGGAACGGCTTTTTCGATGGGTTTTTCTGTGGTTTTTTCGGCCAGCGCCGCAAACCCGAATAAAATCAGTAATATTGGCGGCAGGAAAAGGAATTTTTTCATCAGGCGAAGTATATAATATTATTTTGTTAAATCGCAATGGGTAAGAGTGCAGAGAATAGAGTGCAGAGTGCAGAATACAGAGCGCAGAGTCTCGAGAACTCGGCGCTCAGCACTCGCCACTCACCACTAAAACGAATCGTCGTCGCCATGTCCGGCGGGGTTGATAGTTCCACCGTGGCTGCACTCCTGCATGAGCAAGGCTATGAGGTCATCGGCATCACGCTGCAACTATACGATTACTCTGGCCCGATGAAAAAAGGCGCCTGCTGTGCCGGGCAAGATGTTTACGATGCAAAAATGGTGGCAGAATCACGGGGTTTTCCGCATTATGTATTGGATTACGCAAGTGTGTTCAAGCAAGAGGTGATGGAAGATTTCGCCGATAGCTATATGCGCGGTGAAACGCCGATTCCTTGCGTGAAATGTAACCAGTCGGTGAAATTCCGCGATTTATACAGGGCGGCGAAGGATTTGGGCGCTGATGCGCTGGCGACCGGGCACTACGTCCGCCGCATCGATGGTGCGGGCGGTGCGGAATTGCACATGGCGGCGGACCCGCAGAAAGACCAGAGCTATTTCCTCTTCGCCACCACGCAAGACCAATTGGAATTCCTGCAATTCCCATTAGGCGGTATGACCAAGGAAGAAACACGACAACAAGCGCTCCGGCTCGGGCTTCCGGTATATGACAAACCCGATAGCCAGGATATCTGCTTCGTTCCCGATGGGAATTATGCCAAGGTAATCGAGCGGCTGCGCCCCGGCGCGCTGGATTCCGGCGAGATAATCCACATCGACGGAAGGGTTCTAGGAAAGCATGATGGGATTATAAATTATACCGTCGGCCAACGTCGCGGTATCGGCGTTGCGGCGGCGGAACCGCTTTATGTTGTGAAACTGGATGCGGAAAAAAACCGAGTTTTAGTCGGCCCAAAATCGGCTTTATACAGCCAAAGCGTCAGTGTGCGCGATTTGAATTGGCTGGGTGGGGATAATTTCGATTCGGATAAAATTTTATCGGTGAAACTGCGCTCCACGCAAAAAGGAATCCCGGCGAAAATCCGGCTATCGGGAACTGGCGCGGAAGTGGATTTATTAGAGCCAGAACTTGCAATAACTCCTGGCCAGGCCTGCGTTATTTATGATGGGAGCAGAGTGCTAGGCGGTGGATGGATTGCACGGGAGTGCTAATTTACCCCGGAATTGCCGCGGTTAGCGTCCAGGTTTTATAGCGACGCCTTCATTTTTTCCTTTATGCTCATAAACGAACTTCCCACCCTCAAAGCGTATCTCCGCATGATATTTCGAAGTATGGGTAGAGGGATCAATCAATACTATGTCATTTTTTTCATTCCTTCCTATAGTGAAAGGCCTCCCAGCTTTGATATCATAAGATTTTCCGGTTTTTACATCGGTTAGCCTTAGACTCTGTGGGCTGCTTTCAAGATTGATTTCACCCACCACGAAAAGGGAATGGTTCCCGCTATAAGAGAGTTGTAGTTTTATAATAGTTCCCTCTTCCAATGGTGTAATTTTATGATCTTCCTTATCGAGAACAGTAAGGCGGTCGCGGAAGAGACGCTCGACATACTCATTCTTTGCAGCATAATCCTTTGCATTATAATCCGTATCATCCGCACGCGACCCATATTTGCTTATAATCCACTTTATAATTCCTTCTCTATCTGCCATATCAGCCTACTGTTTAACCTTCCGGATTGATTTTCACCCTGCAGATGCAGTGTTTCTTGCGCACTTAGGGATTCAAATAAACAATCATAGCAGAAAGAGGTTAAGAAAAGGTTAATAGAGATTTACTCTATAAATCAGATAGTTATGTGTGGCGAACCTGTCCACCTCCCATCACCATGCATTCGGATCCTGAACCGGCTTTATCCTCTCAGTGACAGCCGGTTTTTCCGATTGTTCCTCGGGAAATATTTCCGGCCTCCCATCCGCCTGATCGATTTTTTCCTCCGGTGGCGCGGACGGGGAATCAGGCGGAGAATCTTTTTCTCCCGTAAGTTCTTTTTCCACTATATCAAGAAGTCTTTTTCCCGTCGGGCTATCGACCGA
>Ga0206927_1037_pt1 | contig 31168 bp, 32 predicted proteins | sample Alteio_BWOrgHeat_60_FD_153249 | JGI IMG/M metagenome (GOLD analysis project Ga0206927, IMG submission 153249) | Enriched cells from forest soil in Barre Woods Harvard Forest LTER site, Petersham, Massachusetts, United States -... | ecosystem: Environmental > Terrestrial > Soil > Temperate forest >... | reverse complement strand
CTTATTGGCAGTTTTCATCAGCCGCGCCTGGTCATAGCCGATATTTCAACACTTAAAACTCAGGATGAGCGTCAGTTCCTAGCTGGATTCGCTGAAGTGATAAAATACGGCCTCATCGCTGACCGGCATTTTTTTGAGTGGCTGAAAAGGAATTTGCGGAAAATAAAAAACCGCGAGCCGGAAGCCCTGATCCATGCAATTTTCAAAAGCTGCGAAGCGAAAGCCGATATAGTTTCATGCGATGAAAAGGAACAGGATGTGCGGGCGTTGTTAAATCTCGGCCATACATTCGGCCATGCGCTTGAGCTAGCTACGGGTTTTTCCGATAAATTGCTACATGGCGAGGCGGTTGCGATCGGGATGCTGCTTGCATTCGAGTTTTCCGCCTATCTCGGCATTTGCGGCAAAGAAGCGGCGTTAGAGGCGCGGGATTTTATAAAGGAATCCGGGCTGCCATATTCGCTGAATCAGGTGAAAGCGAAACTTGCAGCAAAAGCCATGATAGCCGCGATGCATAAGGATAAAAAAGCGGCGGACGGAAAATTGACATTCATTCTAGCGCGGGCGATCGGTGATTGTTTCGTTGAAAAAGACGTGAGCGAACGGAAACTCCTTGATTTCCTCGCATGGAAATTGAAATGACCGCAATCATCATCGTCCTTGCATTAATTCTGCTTTCGGGTTTTTTTTCGGCGGCGGAAACGGGAATCACCACGGTTTCCCGTGCCCGTATCCATCGTCTCAGCACCGAGGGTAACAAGCGCGCTATCCTGGTTTCCGACCTGATCCGACAGAAAGATAGAACTTTAAGCGCCATATTGCTCGGCAATAGTGCGGTGAACATAACTGCTTCGTCGGTTGCGACGGAAATCCTCATCCGCATTTATGGTGATGACGGGGTGATTTACGCTACCGTAATCATCACCTTGCTGGTACTGGTTTGCGGTGAGGTGATACCGAAAACTTACGCTTTCTCCAACGCTGAGAGAGTTGCGCTTGCCTTTTCTCGGTCGGTACGGTTGGTGGTGTGGCTGCTGGCGCCGGTTACCGGGCTGGTGCAGCAGTTCGTCAATTACCTTTTCCGCATATTGCGCATAAAAGCCGGGGAGGAGAATTCCGGCCTGGAGGCGATAAGTGAAACAATCGACCTTCACCATTCCGCGGGCGAGGTGGTAAAGCAGGATAAAGATATGCTGCAAAGCATATTAGAGCTTGAGGAAACTTCGGTGCGCCAAGTAATGATACCGCGCAGCCGCATCATCAGCATAAATATCGGGCGCAAGCCGGAACACATCATAGCCGAAGTGCTTGACAACACCCACACTCGCATTCCGGTATGGCGGGAGAATCCGGATAATATAATAGGTATACTGCATTCCAAGGCGCTGCTGAAGGAGGTGACACAGGCGGGCGGCGATTTCGCCAAAGTCAATTGGCGCAGGGCGCTTTCTGAGGCCTGGTTTGTCCCAGAGACGACCAAGTTGAAAGAGCAGCTTTTCCAGTTCCGCCAGAAGCGCAACCATATGGCGCTGGTGGTCGATGAATATGGCGGGTTGCAAGGACTGGTAACTCTGGAGGATATATTGGAGGAAATCGTTGGCCACATGGACGATGAATACGATAAGGCTTTCACTGGAATTGTGAAGGAGCCCGGCGGGTCTTACAAAATCGAAGGAGCCACGCCGGTGCGTGATATTAATCGCCAACTCGAATGGAACCTGCCCGATGACAAAGCCGCCACCATCGGCGGATTGATAATCGAGCAAGCCCGGACCATCCCCGATCCCGGAGAGGAGCTGGAATTCTCCGGCGTCCGGTTCAAGATTTTAAAGAAACAGCGAAACCAGATTTTGTATGTGCGGTGCTGGCTTATTGGAGGGGCCAGAGCCCTAAAGCTAGAATCCTGAATTCAGGATTCATGTTTCCGATCCCCTTCTTGCCAGCGCATCCGCCCGCTCATTTTCCGGATGTCCGGAATGGCCCTTAACCCAGTGCCATTTGGCGCTATGCGGGGCAAGAGCTTCCTCCAGCTTTTTCCATAAATCCACATTCTTTACTGGCTTTTTCGCGGCGGTTCTCCAGCCGTTTTTTTTCCAGCCATGTAGCCATTTCTCCATCCCGTCTTTCACATAGGTGCTGTCGGTATATATATGCACTATTGATGGTTTTTTGAGTGCCGCCAGCGCCTGGATAACTGCCGTCAATTCCATGCGGTTGTTGGTGGTGGCATCCAGGCCGCCGTGGATTTCCTTTTCCCTACCGTCACAGGTTAAAATCGCGCCCCAGCCGCCCGGTCCGGGATTACCAGAGCAGGCTCCGTCAGTGTATATCCTAACGATTTTTTTATCTTCCATATGGCCGGGGGCGATAGTATCCTCCCCGGCATGGCTGTAAACAAGAAAAAGAAAATCCGCGCTGGAGCCAAGAAAATCTCCCTGGCACTGCAGGGCGGCGGGACGCACGCCGCCTTCACCTGGGGCTGTTTGGACCGATTCCTGGAGGACGATGCGGTGGAAATCGAGGGCATCAGCGGAGTTTCCGCCGGGGCGATGAACGCCGCACTGCTGGTATATGGAGTAAACAATGGCGGCAAACAGGAAGCGCGAAAGCTGCTGGAATCCTTCTGGCGCAAGGTGAACGCACTTTCCAGCATGTCACCGTTTCAACCGACCATCATTGACCGGATGTTCGGGAATAAAGACCTTACTTTCTCGCCCTCGTTCTATGCGCTGGATTACTTAACAAGGTTGTTTTCGCCCTACCAGTTCAATTTTTTCGATTTGAACCCGATGCGCGATTTGCTGGCCGAATTGCTGGATTTTTCCGAATTGCGCAAGGGCAGGAAAATCGACCTGTTCGTCAACGCTTCGAATGTCAAAACCGGTAAACCCAGGGTTTTCAGCAAAAAAGAATTGGATATGGAAATGCTGATGGCCTCTGGTTGCCTGCCGTTCTTATCGAAAAGCGTCGAGGTGGAAGGCGAATTTTATTGGGATGGCGGTTATTCCGGCAATCCATCACTCAGGCCGCTCATCAAGGAAACAGACACGTCTGATATCGTAATAATCCAGGTGAACCCTTTAAACAACGAAGATGTGCCGCTGAAGGCGCAGGACATATTGAACCGCGTCAACGAAATCAGCTTCAACAATTCGCTTCTTCGCGAAGTTGGCTGCATTTCGCTGATTTCCGAATTGATCGCATCCGGCAAGTTGAAATCCTCATCATACCGCCGGATCAACCTGCATATGATCGGGGCCGAGGAGATCATGACTGGCTTCGGTCCCGCCAGTAAATTCAACGCCGATTGGGATTTCCTGATTCATCTAAAGGAAACCGGCCGCCAGGCCGCTGACGACTGGCTGGAAAATAATTACGAAAAAATCGGCGAAGAGTCTTCGCTGGATGTCGAGGGGTTGCTTAAGTGAGAGTATGAGAATCTGAGAGTTTGAGAGTTTAAGTGAAGAAAGAACCCTGCCTCAGATTCTTAGATTCTCATACTCTCAAACTCTATTCTTCTGCCTTCTTCTCTTTCTTCTTCGTCGGGGCTTCGGATTTTGGTTTGGCACTGGCAGCGGCCGTTTCGGCCTTTGGTTTTGCGGCGGAAGCGCCTTTCGGCGCGGCACCAACCATTTTGAAGCCGCCGAAACGCTTATTGAATTTCGCTACCTGGCTCGCATTTTCATTGATGTGCCCGCCGCCGCCGGTCCACGCCGGATGGGTTTTCGGATCGACGTCCAATTGCAATGTATCCCCTTCTTTCCCATAAGTGGAGCGGGTTTCGAACGACGAGCCGTCGGTCATGACGACTTTTATACTGTGGTATTCCGGGTGGATGCCTTCTTTCATGTGCTAGCTCCGATATTTCAATTCAAGGGATGCCTGTCTAACCTAAAACTGCCCGGGAATCAAGGAGATTCTCACTTCTCCCCCGAAATCTCGATGAGGTAAAGGATTAAGTTCCGGGTGACGGCGGATTTACGCTCAGAGGCGATTTCAGCAGCTTCCAGTGCAATATTCCTTATCTTGTTGGCGGAAAGGTTAAATTCCTTGGCAATTTCGCCGGTCAAGCGCGTCGCCTCGAAAACCAAAAGCGGATCGATATTACTGCCTTCGCGCCCGGTTTTTCGGCCAGTGCCAAGATAACGACCACCTTTTTTCTCCTCCAGCCCGAACGCGGGATATTCAACCCCGGCAGTCCCAAACGGCATGGTTATCTCATTGACACGCAAGTCTCTTTCCTGCCAGCCGAGCAGCGTGGCCAGCGGTAATCTTAGCTCATACGGCAATTCTTCGGGCACGCCCCTAGTTATATACTGATGAATATAAGCGTGATTACGCCCAAGTTTTTTTGAGATTGCGCCGTATTTAAGATTAAGTTCGACAATCCTTTTCCGCAGCTTTTCCCTAATAATTTCACTCTTCCGCATGTGAATATTATAGAAAAATCTCGGAAATTTCCTAATAGGATTATACATATTGACGCCTAGGCTTCCACCTATTATAACTCATTATATTATAGGTTTATGCTTATGTCAGATTATGGGACAGAATGCAATAACCCTTTCACTATCAAATGATTTTTATAATTTTGTTAAATTTTAACTCATGGGGAAAAAATGACGGAGCATGAAAGTTTCGAGCAGCAAATAGGCAGGAAAATTGAGGCGATAAGGAAAATCTATGAGGTTGAGCCAGATGTCCTTTGCCAAAAGACCGGGATTTCCGAGAAACAGTTGGAGGATTACGAAAAGGGTGTGGAACCGATAACCCTTACCCACCTATATAAGATAACCAGCGTTTTTAACCTATCCTTGTGTTATTTTCTGAAGGATTGGTAGTGTAGTGGAGAGTATAAAGTGCCGAGTGCAGAGGAAAGGTAAACCAAATTCTACCTCTGCACTCTTCACTTGGCACTCTGCACTTTTCTTAAACCATGTGATTCAACGGCCCATGCCCCTTACCAATATTTGGAGCGGTTTTTATCGCCTTATCGACATAATCCAGCGCTTTCTTCACGGCTTTTACTAAAGGATATTTCTGCGCGGTAAAAGTGGCAATGGCGGAAGCAAGCGCGCAGCCGGTGCCGTGGGTATTCCGACTTTCGCGCCAGCGTTTTTCGAAAATCTTCACGCCGTCCCGCCCGGCTAGGACATTATATATTTTCTCTGAATCGAGGTGCCCGCCCTTTACCAATACGTTTTTTGGCCCCAATTCCATTATTTTTTCCGCCGCTGTCACCATCCCAGCAACGTCGGAAATTTTCATTACCGCCAGGATTTCCGCCTCCGGGATATTGGGCGTCACCAAGAATGCGCGCGGCATTAATAGATTTTTTAAATGTTCGACGGCTTCCAGCTCTAATAAAGCGGCGCCACCTTTCGCCACCATCACCGGGTCGATAATCAAAGGAATATGCTGAAATTTTTTTAAGCTATCCGCCACCGTTTTTATGACACCGACACGATGCAGCATTCCAGTTTTTATAGCGTCAGCGCCGATGTCCGACAGCACCAATTCGATCTGCTGTGCGATGAAATCATCGGGGATTTCATGGATGCCGAAAACGCCGAGCGTATTTTGCGCGGTCAGCGCCGTTATAGCCGTGGCCGCATAACCGCCCAAGGCCGTGACGGTTTTTATATCGCCCTGCACCCCCGCCCCGCCACCGGAATCCGAACCGGCGATTATTAGGATTTTAGCTTGCATTTCAGTCTGTTAGTTGCGTAAGAAAATAATTTGCTAACATTAACGATTTGTTAAGGAAGTTTATATAGAATAACCGGATAATATTAAAGAAAGTAATATTGATGGCTCAATCAAATGCACGGGGAGTAATAGCTGAAGATTATGCAACCCTTCAAGGGGTGCCGATTATTGAAGCAGCCCGTTTAGCATATCCTCTCCCGCCATGTTCACCCGCCAGCAATAGAAGGGCAGTTTTGCAGGCAATGGAAGTTGGTTTGATTAATTCTGCTGACCTATTTGAGAGAGCAGCAAAGGATATAGCCGATGGTCAATATGGCCGCGCCGCTGTTAAACTTTCCTGGCTTGCCGGGTTTCAGAAAGTAATTGAAACTGTAAGCCGTATCCCATCCTTGTTAGGCAACCCTGATTCCAAGCATTCTGTTACAATAGATGATTCCCCAGCCCTTGAATCGTTCCTGGAAAAGCGCAATATGTTTGGTCAGACATTACTTTCTGCAGACCAAGGCAAGGTGATTAATCTTGAAAGTGCCATGGCAACAAAGTCGCTGGAAGACCCTATTTATCAGATTGTGAAGCACACTCAGCACGCCAGCCAAAGCGCGTCTATCTGGTATCGCCACCTTAAAAGGGTGGGTATCGAAGTTTCCCCGCCTTCCTACCCGGAATTTGTAGTCACAGATAAAATGAAAGAGGTGGTTTTTGCTCTAACCCTCAATGGCGATACATATTTTACCCAGTTTCGCGGTTTGCACCAGATTCCTGAAATTCTTGCCAGGGAAATGAATGATCATCTAGTGGCTTCAACCGCCGCTATCCAGGCCGGGAATTTGCCTAAAGCCAAGCGCGGGATTTCCGCCGTTAATATTTTATTTACCGGGATGCTCGCTTCGCTGGAAGCTATTACCGAGAATCTTGCAATGTCGGATTATCACGAAATCAGGGAGAATCTTGGTACAACAAGCGGTAGTCACTCTAAGGCTATACGCGATAAATTATTTACTGAGCATTACAATAATCTTTGGCACGCGGTTGAGCATCATATCATGGGCAGTTCGGGTGAGCCGGGAAAGTATGATAAGCTGGTAGTCACAGACCGCATAAAGCAAATTTATCAAGCGGCAGTTGGCGATAATCCTAATCCGCAAACTGTAATGGATTACGAACTTTTGGAGAAGTGCGCGGAGTTTCGCCAGAACATAATAGCATGGCGGGATAATCACCTTAACTTACCGCGAAACAATCTTGGCAATGATGCCGCTTCGTTAATGGGAGCGCAGAACGCGCCGGAATCGGCGCACAATATGCAAAGAATCGCTCATGCTGCAAATAGGGATTTTATGGCTCCACTTGCTGAAGCACGCGGTGACAGCACAACCTTGTTTGCCATGAAAGAGACTTCAAATCGTTCCGTAAGATCACTGCTTGATGACGAGTTGCAGAGGATGGGTGGAAAAATTACGCAGAAACGCTTCCCTAATGTTCAAGACCGAGCTTATGGAAAATCTTCTTAAGAGATCTTAAGCCCCTGCCGCCCGCTCAATCTCCCCCGCTATATCTTCCGCCAATTGTTTTATCAGATGCTCGTTATCGCCCTCGGCCATGACGCGGATGACGCTTTCAGTACCGGATTTGCGAACGAAAATACGGCCATGGCTGCCCAGCCGCTTTTCGCTATCCGCGATCGCTTTTTTCACGGCGTTATCTTGCAAAATATCTCCGTGGCTATTCATGTTTTTCATTTTTACGCTGAGCAGCACCTGCGGGTAAGCCTCGAAAACTTTCAGCAGTTCACTGGCTTTTTTCTCTTTCTCCTTCAGCACCGCCAGCACTTGCAGCGCCGCGATCAGGCCATCGCCGGTCGTCGAATAGTCGGAAAGGATAATGTGCCCGGATTGCTCGCCGCCGACGTTGTAGCCGCCTTTCCGCATTTCCTCGACGACGTAGCGGTCGCCGATGTTTGTGCGCTTTAAGTCCAGGTTTTTCGATTTCAGGTAAATCTCCAAACCCAGGTTTGACATCTGGGTGGTGACGACGCCGCTTTTTTTCAGCCGGCCTTTTTCCTGCCAATCGGTGGCAATCAGCGCCATCAATTGATCGCCGTCGATGATTGCGCCCTCTTCGTCACAGACCACCAGCCGATCGGCATCGCCGTCAAGCGCAAGCCCGATATCAGCCTGCAGCCGCACCGTTTCTTTTGCTACGATTTCCGGGTAAGTCGAGCCGCAATTTTCATTGATATTGAACCCGGTCGGGCTTTGATTTATGGGAATCACCTCAGCGCCCAGTTCCCATAATATCGTCGGCCCTAGCTTATAGGCCGCACCGTGCGCGCAATCGAGCACTATGCGCAGCCCGCTTAAGTTGAGCTTTTTCGGGAAGCTGCTTTTGACGAATTCGATATAGCGCCCGGCGGCATCGTCCAGCCTTTTGGCGCGGCCGAGGTTTTTCGGCGTAGCGAAATTGGCTGACATATCCTTGCCCATCCGCGCCTCGATTTTGAGTTCGATTTCGTCGGAGAGTTTATAGCCGTCCGGCCCGAATAATTTTATGCCGTTATCCTTGAACGGGTTGTGCGAGGCCGAGATCATCACGCCCAGATCGGCGCGGAGCGAGCGCGTCAGCATGGCGATTCCGGGCGTCGGGATCGGCCCGACCAGCACCACATCCATCCCGACTGCGACGAAGCCGCTGGTCAGCGCCGATTCAATCATATAGCCGGAAAGCCTAGTATCCTTGCCGATTACTACGCGGTGCCGATGGTCGCCGCGGGTGAATTGCAGCCCGGCCGACATGCCGACTTTCAAGGCAGTTTCCGCGTCCATCGGGGATTTTCCAGCCTCGCCCCTTATGCCGTCAGTGCCGAAATATTTACGTTGCATTCTTTTTAGTGCCTTGTGCTTTGTGGTTTGTGCCCTGTATATGTATAAGGCACAAGGCACTTTTCGTAAATGGACAAAATCAAAATCACCGGCGGCGTTCGCCTAAAAGGCAAAATCGAAATCGGCGGGGCAAAGAATTCTGCACTGCCGCTGATGGCCGCCAGCCTATTGATGGAGGGCAGCGTGACGCTATCGAACCTGCCACACCTGTCCGACATCTCCACCATGGCTAATCTCCTGGTACATCACGGCGTTCGCTTGAATATAAATGCCTGCTCGGATTACAAGCCCGGGCATGACGGACGCGTTATGACCCTTTCGGCTGCCGACATCAAGGATTTGACCGCACCTTACGAGATCGTGCGGAAAATGCGCGCCTCAGCGCTGGTTTTAGGGCCGCTGCTGGCGAGGTTTGGCACTGCGCGGGTATCGCTGCCCGGCGGTTGCGCTATTGGAACGCGACCAATTGATCTGCATCTTGCGGCTTTGGAAAAAATGGGCGCGGAAATTACACTCAACGAAGGTTACGTTCAGGCGAACGCCAAAGGGGGCTTAAAAGGCGCGGTAATCGAATTTCCCAAAGTCACGGTAGGGGCGACGGAGAATCTATTAATGGCGGCGACGCTGGCGAAAGGCACCACTGTAGTCAAAAATGCCGCCATGGAGCCGGAAGTTTCCGATTTGGCGAATTGCCTTAAAAGAATGGGCGCGAAAATCGAAGGCATCGGCACCAGGGTTTTAACCATTGAAGGTGTGAAAAATTTAAATTCAGTGAATTACGCCGTTATCCCCGATCGCATCGAGGCCGGGACCTACGCCACGGCGGCTGCCATCACCGGCGGTGATGTGGAATTGCTCGGTGCTAAGGCGGAAATCATGGGTGCAACCATTGACGTTTTACGCCAATGCGGAGTGGAAATAACCGAAACCGCACACGGAATCCGCGTAAAAAGAACGGGAGATTTATTGCCGGTAGAGGCCGAAACCGAGGCCTATCCGGGTTTCGCAACCGACATGCAGGCGCAGTTGATTGCGCTCATGTGCGTAGCAACCGGCACTTCGCGCATCACCGAGAATATTTTTGAAAACCGATTCATGCATGTTCCGGAATTGACGCGTATGGGCGCGGATATTAGAATCGATGGTAATACGGCGGTGGTGAAAGGAATTGATCATCTATCGGGGGCATCGCTGATGGCTACCGATTTGCGCGCCTCGGTCTCCCTGGTTATTGCTGCCCTGGCGGCTAGGGGCACCAGCATCATAAACCGCGTCTATCACCTCGACCGCGGCTATGAGCGGCTTGAGGAAAAACTGCGTGGATGCGGCGCTATTATCGAGAGGACAAATAAGGAGTGATTATGGCATTATTGGAAAAACATTGCATTGCCTGTAAAAAAGATACTCCGGCGTTGTCGCGTGAGCGGGCGGTGGAATTATGCAAGGAAATCCCCGGTTGGGGAATGGAAGACGAGGCGAAATGCCTGATCCGTAGTTTCCGGTTCAAGAATTTCGCTGAGGCATTGGAATTTGTTTGCGCCGTTGCGGTGATTGCGGAGAAGGAAAAGCACCACCCGGACATCACCTTCGGCTGGGGTTATGCCACTATCCTGCTTTCCACCCATTCAATCAAAGGCCTGCATGAAAACGATTTCATCATGGCGGCGAAGATAAATCAGCTAACAGTTGCGAGTTGACGGTTGTCAGTAAAAAACCTCATAGAAATCAAAAAACCGGAGTTCGACGTGGAATTGGATATCCGCTATGCCACCGCCAATAACTTCACCGGCAAGCCGATATATAAAAATGCCGATTGTTATTTGCACCCAGATGCGGCGGCGGCGCTAACACGTGCGATAACACTCGCCAGGGAAATCGACCGCCGTCTGCTGATTTTCGACGCTTACCGGCCGCATTCGGCGCAATGGACGCTGTGGAACCATACGCCCGATCCGGAATTTCTATCGCATCCGGAAACCGGGTCTTTGCCACATTGCCGGGGTGTTGCGGTGGATTTGAATTTATTGGACGCAACCGGAAAAGAATTAGATATGGGAACCGGTTTCGATGAATTTTCCCCAAAATCGCATCACGGGAATATTGAGATTTCTCGCGAAGCGCAGCAGAACCGGTTTACTTTAATGGGAATAATGACCAGCGCCGGATGGGATTTTTACCGCAACGAATGGTGGCATTATCAGCTGTTCAAGCCGCGGGAATATCCGCTGATTTAAGCTACTGCACCGCTTCCACGCCGACCACTTCCGGCACATAGTGCTTCAGCATATTCTCGATGCCGTCCTTGAGAGTGGCGGTGGAGCTTGGGCAACCCGAGCAGGAGCCGTGGAGTTCGAGTTTCACGATGCCGTCGTCAAACCCGCGGAATACGATATCGCCGCCGTCTTGCGCCACAGCCGGACGCACCCGCGTTTCGATCAATTCTTTTATTTGATTCACGATTTCCGAATCACCGCCATCAGAACTTTCCACCGCGTTATCCGTATTGAGTATCACCGGCTTGCCGGAGACGAAATGATCCATGATGATGGAAAGCAGCGAGGGCTTCAGCAGATTCCATTCGGATTCCGCCGATTTGGTGACGGTGATGAAATCAGCGCCGAGATAAATCCCCCGCACTTCGGGGACGGTGAAAAGCGCCTCGGCGAGCGGTGAATTTTTTGCCGCTTTAGCGTCCGTGAAAGTCGCCGTTCCGGTTTCCAGCACCGGCACACCGGGGATGAATTTTAGCGCCTCAGGGTTCGGCGTATTTTCGGTTTGGATGAACATAGCTTTAGATTCCAGAGCTAATTATTAAAAGTAGTCGTCATTGCGAGCAACCAGCGGGAGCGCGGCAATCCAGGCTGGATTGCTTCGTCGGGCAATGCCCTCCTCGCAATGACGCCACAATGTAAATATACCTGCAATATACTAAGCCCGAGTAAATTATTCAAGTATTGTTTGGGACAATTTGCCACTTATTGAAAGAAAGGCCTGATTCAGGTTATCATCAATCATGGGAACAGACCTTCGCTACCTTCTTATTGGCTTACTAGCAACCGCCTTCTTCTTTTTTGCTTCACCACTCGCAATTGCATTTCCCAAAATGAGCAGACGGATTTCAACTCCAGGAGCCATTGTGTCCTTTATTTTTGCAGTATGTTTAGGATGGCCAGAGATTCAGCTACTGTTCGATAAATCAAGTAATGTAAATCATATTTACCTTGTCCTATCAGCATTACTCATAGAAGGCTTATGTTGCTTTTGGCCAGTAATAATAACCCGAAAGCCGTTAACAAATCAGGAAAGAATTGGCTCGCCACAGACAAACGAATTTGCCGGACATACGAATAATCAATTACGACAGAGAGTAATCACATTCGCACGAGAAATGCGGGTGTTTGAATCAGATTATAAGGCTAAAAGACCTCAAATGGAACCTTTGTGGGGGTCAACACAGCAGGAAATCCGTGAAAACTGGTCTCGCCATATTGCACAAAGCCACGCTTTATCCGAAGCTGAGAAAGTGCATTTTAGAAATAATTTCTTAGGAGAAGCAAGGTCATTAAGAGATGAACTATCAAAGCGTTTGGGTATTTCTACGGTTGCAGAATCTCCCACTTCTTACGCAAATATGGAGGAAAATATGGTTGCTCATACTTTGAAATTTGGAATGCTTGCCGGGCCATCACCTGTATCGGATATAGCAGACTATCTTGAAAAATTGGCTAGAGCACTTCCATAAATATCTGTGTGTTTGATCAAACCTCCTTCACTTCCCCATCCCAATAATGGGTGCAGCCGAGCCGTTTGGCTTCCGTTTTTGCGTCTTTTGCCTTTTCCAGTCCTGAAACAGTGATGGTGCCGGATTTTCTTAGATTTTCGCCCTCGGCGTATTTGGTGCCAAACGGCAGGAAAACCCTGGGCTTGCGGCGGAATTTCGGTAGGGCACGGAGAATGTTATTTATATACAAAGTGAACCCCACCGCCTCGATCGGCTTATCTTTCTTCGGTTTATCCCCTTCCGCCGGATTAACCGGACGGTATCTGCCGCCCCGGCCCAGTTCGTTTTGTGCTTTGCGGGAGAAGATGGAGAAACTTAGTCCCGTATGATATTCGAACCCGCGATATTCGAGCGGATCGACGGTGAGTTTCACTTTCGGCGCGCCTTTGCCGACGATTTCCACCACTTCGCGCAGGCGCTCACATTGGGCGCGGGCGCGTTTAGGGAGTTCCACCATGGTTGCGAGATCAGGCAGGATTTTCTTGGCCGACCCGGTGCTGGAAAGCAATTGCACGATGACGCCGCAGGCGCGGGCGCGGATTTCCTGGATGCCCTCGAAATCCTTTTTATCAATCAGGTCTAATATCTTGTCCCAGAGAATTTCCGGCGTACCGAAATCTTCCAGTATGATTCCGGCCAAGTTCGGCAGAGAAAAATCTATCGAAAAATCCTTCACATGCAGGGCTTTTAAACCTTCGGCGGCGATCAATATCGCCTCGGCATCGGCCAGCGGGGAATCCGAACCGATAAGTTCGATGCCGGCTTCCGCCAGTTGGCGCTCGGCGTAAAGCCCGCTACCTTTCACCCGCATCACCTGGCCGGAATATGAAAGCCTGAGCGGCAGCCCCTGGCCCTGCATTCGCGTCGCGGCAATGCGGGAAATCTGGGTCGTCATATCTGCACGGATCGCCATAGTTTCGTGACTGACCGGATCCATCAGCCGGAACATTTGGTTTTTTAATGATTTGGTCTGGCCGAGAGTGAGCGAGGATTCAAATTCTATCAGCGGCGGTTTTACCTGCTCATAACCGTAGCGGGCGAAAATGTTCAGCAATTTACTGACCGAGCGCGATTCCAGCGCCGCATCGGGCGGCAATAAATCCTGGAATCCGGCGGGCAAGAGGATCTTATTATTGGGTTTCATAAGGGGAGGTTAATATACTGTTTATCCTGAAAGAAAGCAATGTACTTTAAGCTGGCGCCGGTATTTCCTCTGGCGCTTTCTAGAAAACCGCATATATTTGTTAGTATCGGATAGGCTCATGGACAACATCCTCTCCAAAATCGTTTTCAACCAGGACGGCCTTATTCCGGTCATAGCCCAGCAATATGATACCGGCATGGTGCTAACGCTGGCCTGGATGAACCGCGAGGCGCTCACGAAGACCATAGCGGAAAACCGCATGTGGTATTGGTCGCGCTCGCGCAAACAACTGTGGCAAAAGGGAGAAACTTCCGGCCAGGTGCAACAGTTAAAACAACTTATACTTGATTGCGATTTGGACGCGGTATTGGCGTTGGTCGACCAGGAGGGCGTTGCCTGCCATACCGGGCGGAAAAGCTGTTTCTTCAATTCCATCGAGGGCGGGCCCATTGAAGGTGTAAAAATAAAAATAAACCAGCGCCAGATCGTGCCGCCGGAAAAATTATACGGAGAGCAATGAGAATCATTCTTCTTTTGATTTTCATCCTCGGCGTTACTGCAGCCGATTGCGCCGCCAGTCCGCCGGAAAATGAGGAATTCCAGGCCATAAACATCATGGCCGCCTCCAGCTTGACCGAGGTGATGACGGAAATAATCCGCGAATATTCGGCGAAAAACGGTGTTTCCATTGCCGCCGTATACGATTCGCCGCCTGAACTGGAAAGGCGGAGAAAAGATGGCGAGCGCGCCGATATTTTCATTTCCGAAAGCTCGCATTGGATGAATGATTTGCGGCAGGCCAAGTTGATTGATGCCAAAAGCATTGCGCCAATCGCCGGGAACCAGTTGGCTGTGGTTGAGCCGTCCGGCCATGCGGTAAAATCGCTTGCGAAAAAACAGCCTGTGGAGAATTTACTCGATAATTTAAGCGCACGGCTTTTTGTCATGGCGGATTACAATAATGACCCACTGGGGATTTATTCCAAAATGGCACTGGACGATATCGGCCTGTTTGAAAAAGCTAAGGAAAATATCATCCGTGCCAGTGACTCGGTGGATGCCGTTTACCTGATATCAACGGAAAATGTGCCAGGTATAGTTTATTATTCCGATGCCTGGCATAATCCCGATTTGCAAATTTTGGCGGTGCTGCCGGAGAAATTTTACGAGCCGGTAATTTATAATGCGGCATTGGCGGAGGGAGAAAATATGCCGCAGGCGCAGGGTTTCCTGGGATTTCTGAAAAGCCCGGAATCGAGGAAACTATTTGAGAAATATGGGTTTTCGGCGGCAAGCCAATAGTGGTTGGCGGCCGGGGCCAAAATATGCTATTATTCCGCCATATATGAAAAAGTTCTCCGTGCCATGCGATTTCGGCGGCACTAAGGCGCCGTTCGATTTTTATATTGGCGAGCCGAAGGATGGCAATCATCCGTTGCAGAACCAATCTTCATGGCTTGCCGCCAACCGCGGTGGGACGGTTCCGGCTGAGGTGATGGAAAATTTTGCCAAAATATTGAAGTTGGCGCAGGAAAACGGCGTTTCGTTCGAGGAGCTTTGCGCCTACGCCATCGAAGCCAACCAACTGAAGGGGGGGTAGGGTTATGGCAGATCATAGACGAGGTGATGGTGACAGAGAGGGAGATCGCTTACCGGCAGCATTAGGGGGAGGCCGCATAGATTCATCCTCGTTTCCGAATTCTCCGCCTGATATTAGTACAGAACCGAATCGTAGCCCTCCTCCTGCGCCGCGAAGTAAAAATAAAATCCAGATGCCAGACCTCGACAAGGTCATTGACTATTTAACGCCCTGGCGCAAAGCGGTTGCCGATGACATCGCAGAAATAAAGAAGACCAGGCCGCCGACCACCGAGGCGGAAATTGCAAGCTTGCAAAACAAGGAGAGGTTTCTCGGATCGATTGATGGGTTGATAGCGCAGGCAGAAGAAGGGCTGGCTGACCCAAATACAACCTGGTTCCGGCAAAAATTTCCGCGCTCAAGCCGTGTGTACGATGGGATGATTACTGTGCTCACCGCGCTTGAAGGCAATCCAGCTGGCAATGTTGGCAAGGGAGATGTATTAAGATTCTTCAAAGGAGTTTTAGAGACCGCCAGCCTTATGCGTGAAGAATACCTGAAAGGTCTTTATGGCGATAATTATAAAGAGAAGGCTGTGAAAGAATTCAAGGTCTGGGAAGAACAAGTCCGGAAATATTATAAGAAATACGAACGCCAAGTAGCTGCAGAGAAAAAAGTGGTAGAACAGCAGCAGGTAACTCCAGGCTCACTCACTCCCACAAAGACGCCCCCTGTTCCCGGCAGGGATCCTATCAGCAAAGCGTGAAAAAATTCGATTCAGTAATCGTCGGCGGCGGAATGGTAGGGCTGACCATGGCGGTTGCGGTTGCCCGTTCCGGGTTCAGCGTCGCGGTGATCGACAGTGCAGACTTAAGTAAAACCGCAACGAAAAATTTTGATGGCCGCGTCAGCGCCATCACGCTCACCTCCCGCCGCATCCTGGAAAATATCGGTGTGTGGGCGGGTTTAAAAGAAAATGCCGGGCCGATTTCGCACATCAGGATTTCCGACGGCGATTCGCACCTGTTCCTCGATTACGATGCGAAAATGATAAGCGACGAGCCGATGGGGCATATCGTTGAAAACCGCTTTATCCGTGAGAATCTTCTTGCCGCTGCGCGAGAATATCCGAATCTGGAAATCTTCGCGCCCGCGCATTATGAAAAAATTACTTATCATCCGGAGCAAGTGGAAGTTTCCGTAAACGGCGCCACAATCCTGGCAAAACTCCTCATTGCCGCCGATGGAAAGAAATCGAAAATCGCGGCGCAGGCGGGAATAAAACCGGTCATACGCGATTATGGCCAGGACGGCATCGTCTGCACCGTCCGGCATGAAAAAAACCATCAAAACACCGCATGCGAGCGGTTTCTGCCTGCCGGGCCGTTTGCGATTCTGCCGATGCAAGGTGGCCATCATTCGTCATTGGTATGGACGGAAAAACGTGCGCTCACTCCGCTGTTCCTGCAAATGGACAACGAAAATTTCACCCGCGAAGTGGAAAAAAGATTTGGGAATTACCTAGAAAAACTGGAAGTAATCGAACCAAGATTTTCCTTTCCGCTAGCGCTTTACCACGCGAAACGCTACATCAGCCATCGGCTGGCGCTGATCGGCGATGCTGCGCATTCTATCCATCCCGTCGCCGGGCAGGGACTCAATTTAGGTATCCGCGATGCTGCAGTTTTGGCCGAGTTGTTGATCGGGCAAAGAAACCTCGGCCTTGATCTCGGTAGCTCTATAATGCTCGAAAAATACCAGGATTTACGCAAAGGCGATAATCTACTGATGATGAGCGTCACCGATGGATTGAACCATCTTTTTTCCAATAGTATTGCGCCCCTGAAACTCGCGCGTGATATCGGCCTTGCTGCTGTCAACAAAACCCCTCCCATAAAAAAATTCTTCATGCTGCATGCGATAGGGGCGATTGGGCATCAGCCGAAATTAGCCCTGGCTGGCTAACCCGTGTCCTTGTCATCCCGAACTTGTTTCGGGATCCACGCTGCACCATACTCCGGTTGCTGTGGATGAAAGGTAGATGCTGAAACAAGTTCAGCATGACAATCTTCGGGGATTATTCATTTTTCTTCCCCATCGCCCTCCGGTTCGACCGGCAGTTGCCAGGCGCGTCTGCCATCTCCTTCACGTACCCGGGCTATGCTGATACCTTTTCCCCCCAGCCATAATTCATGTGCGCCGTGCGTTTCTAACTCATTACGCCCGATGACGCGCTGCGGCCCAGGGCAAGATTCGCGGGTTAAATACCTCCATGCCGCCAGAATATCCGCATTTTCCCGGCAGGCGGATTCGAGCAAGGCCTCGTCTTTATCCGATTTTATAACGATGATTTCCCGGCCTTTCGCTCGGTAACGACAGATTTCCCTATCGCATTCCACGCCGGAATTTTTTAAGGGTACCGCGGCGTCCTGGCCTTCGGCGCGCAGCCAATCCTCTCCGGTGAACGACTTAGCAGAGCCCTTCAGCAGTGTATATTCGCCGTCATCCAGCCGCGCCATCACCTGCCGCATGTCATGGCCGATCAACATATCGGGTGGGCGATGCAGGGCAATGGTGCAAAGCCCGGCGATAATTAGAGGAATTCCGAAAACCCGCCACTTTGCCCGGATGATGCAAAGCCATAACAGCCCAGTGGTGGAGATGACCAACCCTAAATCGCTCGGCGCCGGAAAATGCAGAGAGGCGAACGGCAAGGCGGTCACCCAGGCGGCGAGTTTCAGCATTATATCTATCCCGAATTTCAGTGGAACGTAGCTAATTCCCTGAAGTCCGAGCGGCATCAGCAGCAGCGAAACCACCATGGCCGGCATAATGACGAAAGTGGCGAGCGGCACGACTATGATGTTCGAAAGCAACCCAAAACTGGCCAGCCGGTTGAAGTTATATAGGACGAACGGCGCGGTAGCGAGAGTTGCCACCAGCGAAGTGAAAATGATGCCGAGTCCATGATTGAAAATCTTGCTCTTCCATGACGGCACTCCACGATAGAAATAGCTTCCAAACGTCTCCGAAAAACTGATGATAGCTAGTGTTGCGGAGAACGACATCTGGAAACTCGCGCCGAACATCGCTTCCGGGAATGCGAGCAGAATGAATCCTGCGGCCATCGCCAAGGTTCTGAGGGAAATTCCGGAGCGGTCGAGCATGAACCCCAGGAATAATACGCCAACCATGATGAAAGCGCGCAGCGCCGGAACCGGGCACCCGGCGAGCAACAAATAGAAAAAAGCCCCGGATAGTGCGGTGAATGCGGCGATTTTCTTGATGGGGAATTTGAGCGCCAGCGTAGGCGATAATGCCAGTAAAAGCCGCACGCTGAAGAATATTATCGCTGCGACGATGCCGAGGTGCAATCCGGCGATCGCCAGCATGTGTGCCAGGCCGGAATTTCGGAGATTATCCTTATCGTTGGCGGGAATTGGACCAGTCTCTCCGACCGTCATCGCTGCCGCCACCGCACCGCTTGCTCCCGGCATTTTACTCCGCATATCATCACCGATATGGTGGCGCAGATTGTTCAAAAACCCGGCAATCCCGGAAGGTTCCGCGGCCCAGACGATTTCCGGCGGGCGCATGGCGAAGCCGTTGCCGCCAATGCGGCGGAAATAAAAATGCCGGGCAAAATCATACGAGCCGGGCATCACCGCCTGTGGTAGGGGAAACAGATCGGCCATCATCCGCACCCGGTCGCCGATCTGCCATGCCCCGCCTCTATCGCGGAAACTGATGCGCAGCCGGAGTGGTGTATCTACCGCCGCCAGACCTTCCACGATTGGATGCGAAATAACCAGCTTGATTTTTTTCTCCACCGGCTCGATTTCGTCAATGGTTCCCTCCACCTGCTGGTAATGGATTTCCTCTTGCAACAGGGGTGTTGCGACTATTTGAGTGCGTACCGAAGCGGCCGAAAATCCTAGTGCTACAAGAAAAATCGGAATCGCAATGACGCGGAAAGGATTCCGCCAGGTAAGTGCAAGAAAAACCCCGGAAACCACCAACATGCCTGACCCAAAAAGAACTGGCGGCTCGCCGGAAAGTGCGAAATACCATGCAATTCCGGCCATCAGTCCCACCGGCCAGAGAAAAATCAATCGTCCGCGCTCCTCGGAAAATGTGCGGGAAACACTGGAGAACATCGAGTTTATTCCGATTTATTTATTGAGAGGCCGCGCCTCTTCGGGCAGCATCACCGGGATTCCGGCCTTTATCGGATAAGCGAGATGTGCGCTTTCGCTTATCAACTCCTGTGCTTCCGGATCATAGCGGAGCGGGCCCTTGGTTACCGGGCAGACCAGGATTTCCAGCAGCTTCGGGTCGATTTTATTTTTGTTTTCCATAAGGCAACCAATACTTAGCGCAATATTATTGCGCTTGCAAAGTCAAAAACTTTTCATATTATCCTATCTCTTCCAATCGAGCGGGCGTAGCTCAGGGGTAGAGTGCAACCTTGCCAAGGTTGATGTCGAGAGTTCGAATCTCTTCGCCCGCTCCAATTATACTAAGGGATTTTCAAGGATTGCCTATCCTTCCTGGAAAAAGGTCTTTTCGGTAAAACTTTGGCTTATTTTATAGAGGGTTAGTATGAGCAAAGTTCCTAAAGTTAATCTGGCTTTCTGGATTATCAAAATCGCCGCAACAACACTGGGCGAAACAGGCGGAGATGCCGTATCTATGACGTTGAAGTTAGGTTATGCGGTAGGAACTGGCATTTTCTTCACTTTCTTTCTTATAACTGCAGCGGCTCAGGTTAGAGCAAAATCTTTCCATCCATTTTTATATTGGGCAGTTATTGTTGCAACCACCACCGCTGGCACGACGATGGCAGATTATGCAGACCGCTCACTTGGGATCGGCTATGTCGGAGGCTCATTAATCCTTTTTGCAATCTTGATAACTGTTCTTGGATTTTGGCGGTTCTCGGTTGGTTCGGTGTCCGTTGACAATATCACATTACCTAAAGTCGAAGTATTTTACTGGGTAACGATTCTATTCTCAAATACGCTTGGAACTGCACTTGGCGACTTTCTGGCCGATAGTTCCGGGCTAGGATATGAAGGTGGGGCGTTAGTTTTTGCTGGCGCACTGGCATTGATTGCAGTCGCTTACTTCTACACGAAAATATCTCGTACATTGTTATTTTGGATGGCCTTCATCCTAACCCGGCCACTTGGTGCGACAGTTGGCGACTTACTCACCAAGCCGCATGACCATGGGGGCTTTGCTTTGAGCCGCATAAGTTCTTCCCTGGTAATCGCCATTTTCATTATCGCATGTATTTTGCTAACGTCCAAGAAAGCAGGTAATCATCCGGGACAAGGCAAGGCCGCTTCTTAAAGCTGCTGCCAATACCGCCTTGACATTTTGCCAAAAATCGCTAGTCTCCGCCGTTCTCTGGCAAATAAGGAATTGAATTTATGGCAAAGAAAAATACCGTACTGGTGAAACTGGTTTCCACCGCCGATACCGGCTTTTATTTCGTAAAAAAGCGCAACCCGAAGAAGCTGACGGAAAAGCTCGCCTTCCGCAAGTATGATCCGGTGGTCAGGAAACATGTGGAATTTAAAGAAGAGAAGCTGAAGTCCTAGGCTTCTGGTGTTCCAGCTTTGCTGAAAACCGTAAAAACTACCCTAGGCTGGCGGGAATGGGCGGCGCTGCCAACACTTGGCCTTCCGGCGATAAAAGTTAAAATCGATACCGGCGCGCGGACTTCTTCCCTGCATGCTTTCCGCATTAAACCGTTCAAAACCGGTGGGCGGAAATATGTGCGGTTCATGGTTTATCCGGTGCAACATGAGAGGGAAGTGGTTGTATCCTGCGTGGCCGAAGTCACCGACCGCAGATATATCCGCGATTCCAGCGGTAGACGGGAGTTCCGTTATATCATAAAATCGGTGATCCGCATGGACGGCAAGAACTGGGAAATCGAAATTTCGCTCACCAACCGGGCGAAAATGAATTTCCGCATGCTACTTGGGCGCTCAGCGATGCGCGGTATGCGTATTGCCCCGCGCCGGTCGTTTTTGCTCGGAAAACCGGATGGAGAAAAATAATGAAAATCGCCATTTTAGCGCGGAATGCCCATCTATATTCGCATAAACGACTGATCGAGGCGGCGAAGAAACGCGGCCATTCCATCCGCGTCATCAACCCACTGCATTGTTATATGAATATTTCGCCGCATAAGCCGGAAGTGCATTACCGTGGCGGTGAGATTCTTTCCGGACTGGACGCGATAATCCCGCGTATCGGCGCATCGGTGACGTTTTATGCGACCGCCGTGCTTCGCCAGTTCGAGATGATGGGGGTTTATCCGCTCAACGAATCGGTGGCAATAGCCAGAAGTCGCGATAAATTGCGCTCGCTGCAAATCCTATCGCGCAAGGGTATCTCAATGCCGACTACCGGGTTTGCCCATTCGCCACACGATACCGATGACTTGATAAAAATGGTTGGAGGCGCACCTTTGGTGGTGAAATTACTCGAGGGGACGCAAGGAATCGGCGTGGTTTTGGCGGAAACCGGGCAGGCGGCGGAATCGGTAATCAGCGCGTTCAAGGGCCTGAAGGCCAACATATTGGTTCAGGAATTCGTGAAAGAGGCGGGCGGGGCGGATATCCGCTGTTTCGTCATCGGCAATAAATGCGTGGCGGCGATGAAGCGCCAGGCAAAATCCGGCGAATTCCGCGCCAATTTGCATCGCGGCGGCCGGGCGACGTTGATTAAAGTCACTCCGGAAATGCGGAAACTGGCGGTGCGCGCCACGAAAATATTAGGCCTCAACGTCGCGGGCGTCGATATATTGCCGTCGAAAAACGGTCCGATGATCATAGAAGTAAATTCATCGCCCGGCCTGGAAGGAATCGAGAATGCCACCGGCAAGGACATCGCCGGGATGATAATAGATTTTATCGAGAAAAACGCTATGCCGGGGAAGACTAAGTCGAGAGGGAAGGGGTGATCAGCCTACCTTTTGTTTACCCGGTTCGCTGCTATTATTTTCATTATACTAGTTTCAAAAACCCACTTCTGAGGTGGTTTTTATTTTTAACTAGGAAGCCGGGGTTTCTGCAGCAGGAGCAGCAGTTGGTTCAGCCAGTGCAGCAGCAGGTTCCGCGGCGGGAGCAGATGGCTCCGTAGCAGCTGGAGCAGCGGTTTCAGTGGCTGGCGCCGGAGTTGGTTCCGCAGCAGCAGCCGGAGCACCAGTAGCAGCGGCTTTTTTCGCTTCCAATGCCGCTTTCTTGGCTTCCAGTTTTGCCGCAGCTTCGGCCTTGCGTTTATTGATTTCCTGCTTTTTCTTTACCGAATCGGCCTGGTGAGCGTTAATTTTCTTGAGTGTCGGGTGGTCGATGCCTTTTTTTACGAACAGCCGCGCCAAAGTATCCGAGGCCTGCGCGCCGCTGGAAAGCCAGTATTTCACACGATCGCCATCCACAACCAGGCGTTGCTCGCTATTTTTGGCCAGCAGGGGGTTATAATGCCCGATTTTCTCGATGAACGCGCCATTGCGCGATTTCCGCGAATCGGCGACGACTATCCGGTAATATGGGCGTTTCTTGGCGCCGCCCCTAGCCATTCTTATTGTTGTAGTCATTCTTTTTTCCTATATTTTCGAGCAGGTTTACTACCGCAATTTAGTTATAAAGTCAAAGGCTTTGTGCTTAGTGGAAAGTGCTGAGTGCAGAGGAGTAATGCTTTTCTCTGCACTCAGCACTCAAAACTCTGCACTAACCAAAAAACTTCAACCTCCGCTTTTTCGGCTTTTCTTCTGGTGCCGGGGCGGAGGGCTGATAATCCCGATTGCCACGGTTATCATTATTATTGTCGTCCCGGTTGCGGCGCGGGCGATCATTATAATCACGGCCACCGCCGCTGCGCTCACGATCCCGGTTGCCGCCACCGCTTCTTGGACCGCGGTTACGGTCGCGATCGCCACCGCGTGGACGGTCCCCACGTGGGCGATCATCCCTGTCCCGCCTTGGCCGTTCTTCACGCGGCGGGAAATTGGCTGAGTTATCCTCGCCAGTTTTTTGATCGACGACTTTCATGCTGAGCTTTACCTTGCCGCGGTCTTCGCCAATGACTTTCACTTTAACTTCATCGCCCTCGGCCAATACATCGGTGACTTTTTCCACCCGGTAATCAGCGATTTCGCTGATGTGCACCAGACCGTCCTTGGCTCCCAGGAAGTTAACGAAAGCCCCGAAATCAACGATCCGCACCACTTTGCCGGTATAGATTTTGCCGATTTCCGCTTCGGAGACGATACCTTTGATGATTTCGATCGCGGAATTGCAGACATCCGCATTCGCCCCGGAAACGGCGACGTTTCCGTTATCGTCGATGTCGATTTTCGCACCGGTTCTTTCGCAAATGTCCCGGATTACCTTACCGCCCGAGCCAATTACTTCGCGGATTTTATCTTTCGGTACGGTGATGTTGACGATTTTCGGTGCATTTTCATTCACCGATTCGCGCGCGCCGCTCAAAGCCTTCGCCATCTCGTCCAAAATATGCATCCGGCCTTCGTTAGCCTGGGCCAGAGCGATTTTCATGATCTCCTCAGTGATGCCTTGGATCTTGATATCCATCTGCAAAGCAGTAATTCCCTGCGTGGTTCCGGCCACTTTAAAATCCATATCGCCCAGATGGTCCTCGTCGCCCATGATATCGGAAAGCACGGCATAACGCTCGCCTTCCAGAATCAACCCCATCGCAATCCCAGCGATCGGCCGTTTCAGTGGAACACCGGAATCCATCATTGCTAATGAAGCTCCGCAGACACTAGCCATAGAGGATGAACCGTTCGATTCAGTGATTTCAGAAACCACACGGATGGTATACGGGAATTCTTCTTTGGTAGGCATAAGCGCATGAACCGCGCGCCAAGCCAATTTACCATGACCAATTTCGCGCCGGCCGGGCGGACGCAGTTGGGTCGCTTCTCCGACCGAGAATGGAGGGAAATTATAATGCAGCATGAAATGTTCTTTGCGGTCGCCCTCAATATTGTCGAGGATTTGCTCATCCTCGCCAGAGCCTAGAGTTACGACGACCAGCGCCTGGGTTTCACCGCGGGTGAACAAGGCAGAGCCGTGGGTACGCGGGAGAATCCCTACTTCTGCCAATATCGGCCGCACAGTTTTCTCGTCACGTCCGTCGATGCGGTGTTTTGTATCGAGAATGTCGTTACGCACTATATCAGCCTGCAAATGTTTTACGATTCCCTTCACCAATATTTCATTCGCCGGTTCGGCATCGTCAGCCAGCGCCGCTTTAACGCCTTCCTCCACCTGTTTGATTTTTTCCTGGCGGATTTGCTTTTGTTTTTCCTTATAAGCCTCGCGGAAACCATTCGCAGCTAAATCGGAAATACGTTTTTGCAAAGCTTTAATATCTGGCGCTTTCACCTCCCAACGCTGCTTGCCTGCCTCGTGCGCCAGTTCCTTTATCCCGGCTATAACCGCCTGGAATTCCTTATGTCCGAACATCACGGCGCCGAGCATCTTATCTTCGGATAGTTCTTTTGCTTCCGACTCGACCATCAAAACTGAAGTCGCAGTTCCAGCGACGAATAAATCTAACGCACTCTCGGCCAATTGTTGAATGGATGGATTCAGCACATATTGGCCATCGACGATGCCGACGCGCGCGCCGCCAATCGGCCCGTTGAACGGGACGCCGGAAACCGCCAAAGCCGCAGAGGCTCCGACCATCGCCAGGACGTCCGGTTCATTCTCGCCATCATAAGAGACAACGGTGCAAACCACTTGCGTTTCGTTCTTGTAATTTTCATCGAACATCGGACGGATTGGACGATCGATCAACCGTGAGGTCAGGATTTCTTTCTCGGTTGGCCGCCCTTCGCGTTTGAAGAAGCCTCCCGGTATTTTACCAGCAGCATAATATCTCTCCAGATAATTCACGGTAAGCGGGAAAAAATCCGCTCCTTCTTTCGGTTTTTTTTCAAAAGTAACACAGCAAAGTACGCTGGTACCACCTTGTGTCGCCAGCACCGCGCCGTCGGCTTGCCTGGCTATTTTTCCGGTTTCTAAAACGAGCTTTTTTCCGCCCCATTCGATTTCTTTTCTTTTAATATTGAACATTTATTTCTTCCTTAATTGTTTTAATTATTGATTATTTCCCCACATGCCTGCCAATGAACGAATGGGCCTTGAGAATACGGATCACCTGTCAGAAATCTCTGATATCCGGCATCCGGTTGTCTATTTCCTTATATTCAGCTTTTTGATCAAATCCTGATACCTGGCTTCGCTCTTGCGTTTCAGATAATCCAGAAGCTTGCGCCGCCGGCTGACCATGACTAAAAGCCCACGCCGGGAGTGGATATCATTGACGTTGGTTTTGAAATGCTCAGTCAGGTTATTGATGCGCTCGGATAGAATCGCCACTTGCACTTCCGGCGATCCGGTATCGTTTTTTTCATTAGCAAATTGTTTGATGACTTTTTGCTTCTTTTCCGCAGTAATCGACATCGTTCCTCCTTTTTTCTCTAGACGTTGAACACTCTTACCGGCTTCAGGAATCCGGCCCTTATTTCAGCCATCGCCATGAATTTTCCTTCCGAAACTATCCGCAAATGCTCCGTTTCCGGCGCGTTTTCGATTTTTATCGGCTGGCCCTGGCGAAGCTTTTGGGCGGATTTGGTTGTTATTTCCAGCACCGGGATGTCGTCCAGCGCCGCTTCAACCGGCAATAAAATACTCGATAAATCACTATCGAGGCGCGCAATATGTACTATTTTCTCCAAAGTTTCCAGCGAAATCGCATTTTTTGCAGAAAATTTTCCGACAAGAGTTCGGCGAAGCGCGGAAACATAGGCGTAAGTCCCTAATTTCTCAGCTAAATCCACGGCAATGGACCGGACGTAAACACCCTTACCACAACGCATTCTCAGCCGCGCTTCAGGCGGATTATATAATAACAACTCCAGCGAATGAACCATTACCGGGCGGGATTTTATATCGGCTTTTTCGCCACGGCGCGCTAGATCATATGCCCTTTCGCCGTTGATTTTAATCGCCGAATATTGTGGCGGGGTTTGCATTATATCGCCGATAAATTGCGGAATAACTATCCGGATTTCCTGTTCCGATGGAATTTTCCCGCCGGATTCCAGGATTTTCCCCTCCCTATCCCCAGTATCGCGCGACTCGCCGAAAACCGCAGTGAACTCATATTCCTTGGCGGAATCGACAGCGAATTGCATGGTTTTCGTTGCCTCGCCCAAGGCTATCGGCAAAACGCCGGAGGCGAATGGATCGAGCGTTCCCGCATGACCAGCCTTATCCACGCCAGTCAATTTTTTAACTATGTTTACAGCTTTTGCCGAAGTGATACCCTCCGGCTTGTCGAGAATTAACCAACCGTTGATTGCTTTCATTCCTTATCGCTTACCAAATCCCGCCGCACTTCCGGCTTGCTCAGCAATTCTTCTATCTTGCCAATGCGTTCGAAAGATTCATCCTTCCTGAATGAAATTCTTGGGGAAAATTTCATATTGAGCCGGGATGAGACGATACCGCGGAAATACGGCGCTGCTTTTTCCAGTTCCGCCACCACTGTTTCTACATTCCGCCCACCGAGTGGCATCACATATGCCATCGCGCTTTTCAAATCCGGCGTGACTCGCACTTCGGAAACAGTGATAGAAACACCACGTAAAGCCGGGTTATGCATCTCCCCGCGCATGAATACCTCAGAAAGGCAATGCCGGATTTCCTCACCTACTTTTAATTGCCGGTTGCTGGGGGGCTTTGTTTTCATATGAGAATCTGAGAGTTTGAGAATCTGAGAGTTTGAGTAAGAAAGTAAGTTTTCACTCACATTCTCATATTCTCAAACTCTCAGATTCTCACAAAACCGCTTTCTCCTCCATCATCTCGAACGCTTCTATGATATCGCCCGATTTTATGTCATCATAATTCTCGAACGCCATGCCGCATTCGAAACCTTCCTTTACCTCTTTCACATCGTCCTTGAACCGCTTCAATGTTTTTAGCTTACCCTGATGGATCACAACGTTATCACGCAGCAGCCGCACCCCAGCGCCGCGTTTCACCACCCCTTGCGTTACCATGCATCCGGCGACTTTGCCGAATTTGCTCATGGTAAACACTTCACGGATTTCTGCGTTGCCTAAGAAATTTTCCCGGATTACCGGTGCCATCATGCCGCCGACCAACGCTTTTACGTCATCCACCACATTATAGATTATCGAATAATAACGGATATCGACGCCGTCATGTGCAGCCTGCTCCTTGGCCTGATTATTGGCGCGGACGTTGAATCCGATAATCATGCCGCCAACTGCCTTGGCAAGCTGGACGTCCGATTCGGTGATGCCGCCTGCCGCCGCATGTACGATCTTCACCGTGATTTCTTCGTTGGAAAGCCGGGTAACGCTGCCAATGATGGCTTCCGCCGAGCCTTGCACGTCAGCCTTGATAAGAACGTTCAGCTCTTTCGCCTTAGTTAGCCCGGCATTCTGGAACATCTGCTCAAGCGAGAGCCGGTTTTCCGCTTTGGAGCGGATGTCGCGCACCCTTTTTAGCCGGTATTCGGTGATCTCACGCGCCTGCCGGTCATTTTCCACCACGTTGAACTCATCCCCGGCGTTCGGCAGTTCGGTGAGACCCAAAACCACAACCGGCGCGGAAGGCAGCGCTTCCTTCAATTGATTTCCCTTGTCGTCCACTATCGCCCGCACTTTCCCGGTGGCGATTCCTGCCACAACTATATCGCCGACTTTCAAGCTGCCTTTTTGCACCAGGAAAGTGGTGACGACGCCGCGTCCCTTGTCTATTTCCGCTTCGATCACGGTGCCGACGGCGCTCCTGGCCGGATCGGCCGTCAACTCCAGCATCTCGGCCCGGAGCATTATCGCCTCCTGCAATTTATCGAGATTTAATTTCTGCTTGGCCGAAACTTCAACGATCTGCGTATCGCCGCCGAATTCCTCCGATACCAGATTGTGTGAAAGCAGCTCTTCCTTGAGCTTCCTGGGATTCGCATCCGGCTTATCGATTTTATTGATGGCGACGATGATCGGCACCTCCGCAGCCTTGGCGTGGTTTATTGCCTCAATGGTCTGCGGCATCACGCCGTCGTCAGCCGCCACCACCAGTACGACGATGTCAGTGACTTTCGCGCCGCGCGCGCGCATCGCGGTGAACGCCTCATGGCCTGGTGTATCAATGAAAGTGATTTTATTGCCGTCTTTCAACGTTATCTGATATGCCCCGATATGCTGGGTTATCCCGCCTGCCTCACCTGCCGCAACATCGGTCTGACGCATCGCATCAAGCAGTGAAGTTTTGCCATGATCGACATGTCCCATTATGGTGACGACCGGCGGACGCGGCAATAGATTCTTCTCGCCACCCTTTTCGTCCTTCAATACATTCTCTACATCACCTTCGGTGACGCGTTTGAACCTATGTCCGAATTCACTGACAATAAGTTCAGCGGTATCGGCATCTATAGTTTGCTGCGGTGTTGCCATCACACCAAGTTTCATCAAGGCTTTGACTACATCAACACCACGCACCGCCATGCGGCTAGCCAATTCCTGCACCGAAATCACCTCAGGTATAACGACCTCGCGCACGATTTTTTCTTGCTCTTTGGGATTGCCGCTTTCCGCCCGCTTGGCTTTTTCCCGGGCACGTTTTATCGAGGCCAGGCTCCTGATCCGCTCATCCTCGCGGAAGGCATTGGCCAAACTGATTTTTCCGCGCCGTTTATCGTCTGTGCCACGTTTGGGCTTACCCTCATACCCATCCGAGAATTTGTTTTTCTTCTTTTCGCTTTCGGCGTCTGGAAGGCCGAGCATCAACCGCTCACTCGAGCTGGCGGCTTTTTCCTTCTGCAGTTTTTCCGGCTCTTTGCTTACCTGTTCGAGATCTTCCGAGGCGAGTTTTTTCGCTTCGTCCTCAGCCTTTCGCCTTCTTTCCTCCGCCTGGCGGCTGCGCTCTTCCGTCTCCTGTTCGCGCACCTGGCGGCTGCTGGAAGCATTCTGTAGCGCATGCAGCCTGGTCGATCTTTCCTCCTCGGTCAAACCTCCAGGGAGTTGACTTTGCGGAGTTGCCTCCTCCGGGACTTTCTGCTGCTCCGGCGCACCCGGCTCATCCTTGACTACGCGCCCACTCGCCCCTTGTGAGAAGGTGCGGGTTTTCCGCACTTCGACCGTCACCGTCTTGGAGCGTCCGCGCGCGAAATTTTGCTGCACCTGCCCACCCTCAATGGTTTTGGTGAGTTGCAGCTTCTTCGGCTTGTTTTCTATGGTTTCGTCTTTGAGTGCCATATTCATATATTATAACCGTCATCCCAAGTGAATGCGAAGAATCTTTTTAAGCATGCAAGATTTTCTAGGCGCACTGAGCGTTTCCCAGAAGATTACGCTATTTATTTTCCTCTGGAAACCACCCGGAATTTTCCCGCGCCGCCATGATCATCTGGTCGATTTCCTCGTCCTTCTTACCGCTCAAGGGAACCATCTCGGCGAACTCGTCGCGGGAAAGCCCCGCAAAATCTTCCACCGCTTTTATTTCCTGCCGCCCTAGTTCTACCATGATTTCCGGCGTCATTCCAGGGAGTTTCAGTAGTGATTCGTCGATGCCGAGCTCGCGCCATTTTTGCTCCAGCAGCGTGGATTGTTTTTCCAGATATTCAGTCGCCCGGGTTTTAAGCTCTCTCGCCACTTCTTCGGAAAATCCTTCTATCGCCGCCAAATCCTCCACCGGGACGAAAGCCACTTCCTCCACTTTATGGAAACCTTCGGTAACGAGAAGGTGCGCGATGACGTCCTCGACGTTTAAGCCTTCAATGAACAGGTTGGAGAGCGTCTGGAATTCCTCGGTGCGGCGCTTGGATTCCTCTTCCTCGGTCAGCACATCTATATTCCAGCCGATGAGCTGCGAAGCCAGCCGCACATTCTGGCCGCGCCTGCCGATGGCCAGGCTCAATTGATCATCTGGCACCACTACTTCGATTTTTGTTTTATCCTCATCAAGGACAATTTTAGTTACTTCCGCCGGGGCGAGCGCGTTCACCACGAACGATGCCGGATCTTCGCTCCACTGGATGATGTCAATTTTTTCGCCCTGCAATTCGTTGACCACCGCCTGCACCCGCGCGCCACGCACGCCGACGCAGGAGCCGACCGGGTCGATGCCGGAATCCCGAGATTGCACCGCGATTTTCGCGCGGCTGCCTGGATCGCGTGCCACGGCTTTCACGGTTATAATGCCGTCATAGATTTCCGGCACTTCCTGGGCGAATAATTTTGCCATGAATTGCGGATGGGTGCGCGATAAAAATATCTGTGGACCTTTCTTCTCGCGGCGCACATCCATTATATAGGCGCGGATGCGGTCATTCTGTTTGAAGGCTTCGCGCGGGATAGTTTCCTCACGGCGGAGCGTCGCCTCGGCCCTGCCCATCAAATCCACCGTGGCATTGCCGTATTCCACGCGTTTTACCATGCCGGAAACGATTTCACCGATTTTATCCTTGTAATCCTCGAACTGGCGTTCGCGCTCGGCGTCACGCACTTTCTGAACGATCACCTGCTTGGCAGTTTGCGCTGTTACGCGCCCGAATTCGATCGGCGGCAGTGGCTCGACGATGAAATCGCCCAAGGCCGCGTCTTTCTTTGTGAATTTTGCATCGGCAAGCGTGATCTGGGCTCCCGGATTTTCAACGACTTCCACCACTTCGCGCGAGCGGAAGAGTTTTATTTCCCCGGTTTTATTATCGATTTCTGCTTTTATATTCTGCTCATGCCCGTATTTCCGTCGGCCGGCGATTTCTATCGCATTTGCCATCGCTTCGATCACCGATTCGCGGCCGATGCCTTTTTCCCGCGCCACCGATTCGGCGATTTGTAATATTTCCGCATTACCGGTTATTGAAAATGTCGCGCCCATAGGTTTCCTCTATTTTAGTTATGTTTTTCCGCCGCTTTCAGAAGCTCATCGTTGATGACTAGCTTCGCCGAGGCGATATTGTTAAAAGCTATTTTGTAAATTTTTTCC
>Ga0206927_1018_pt2 | contig 31944 bp, 18 predicted proteins | sample Alteio_BWOrgHeat_60_FD_153249 | JGI IMG/M metagenome (GOLD analysis project Ga0206927, IMG submission 153249) | Enriched cells from forest soil in Barre Woods Harvard Forest LTER site, Petersham, Massachusetts, United States -... | ecosystem: Environmental > Terrestrial > Soil > Temperate forest >... | reverse complement strand
TCGATCGTATCCAGCCGCACTTTGCTCTCGGTGTCCTGATCGTGGCAGCGGATGCAATAATTCTCGAACAGCGGGCGAATGCGCTCCGGGTATTCGGCGCGCAGCGCGGCCTGTTCTGGAATGTCTTCTTGTGCTCCTCCATTCGTTGTGGCAAGAATGGCAATAAACAGAGCGAATTGTGTGCGTATTGACATTTCGGTTATCCTCGCGATGCGCGAATCGATCTCACGCTTGCATTACATACACCACTTTTTCGTACCGCGTTCTGACCGGTTCAAACGCGCAACGGAAGCATCTTTTCCTCCGTACAATTCGAAGGGCCCAAGGTATCCGTCACTACGGAATTTTCAGACTTCTGCCTGAGTAAAGCACAAATGCAACTGTACTCAGCATTGGTATCTCCTCCTCAATTCCTGTCGATCGTTTAGAATCCATCAGAACTTAGACGAAATTGTGTGGAACGGTATGGTCCAATAAGCAGAGATGCATGACTTTCTAGGCATTCTCTACTCGACTGATTAGTAGTTGTAGCCCATCTACTCGCGATTGCGCTACGCACCCAATTCATCGCCATTATTGCGGGCGTGATCGCGTCGCATTTTACCGGTGTTTCGGCTCTGTCTTGAACTCAACAAGTTCTGCCTCGCTTAGACGGCTTCATGTACGGGCCTCCATTCTTGTGAGTGCATCAGATCCGATGTTCAGCGGCGTTTCTTCAGTCGACGGCCTCTTCTTAAAAGATCGTTGGCATCGTTCTTTCATGAAAGAGCCGCAGCATCACGCATCTCTCAAACCTGTATCATATACACCATCCAATGCTTTTAATTAAGAAGTCCATTAAATTAAATCGTGCGAGGAGTTCATTAGCGTGATACGCACCGAGGCGGATGACCTTATTGATGTGCGTCGCCAATCTAGACTCATTTTGAAAATTATGAGTGTTGAAGATATCAAATATAACAAGTTGTGACAATGCTCTCATTGCTCAGCTGCGTAGTAGGAGGTATATTGCACGATAGGGAAGTACGGGGGGCAGGACTACGAGACTACGCAATGTTCTGTCTGATCGCCAACTATGGCATGCGTTCAAGTCAGATTGTAGCCCTCCAGCTGGATGATATTCATTGGCGGGAGAGATGGCTTCATGTGGCAGCGCGCAAATCCGTCGCTTCGACCAGCCCTGCCTCAGCAGCGCTGCATAGCCTCTCGCTCTGCCATGTTCAGTTCATTCGACACGGTTTACCTCCGCTCAAAAACCGCAGATGGTTCCGATTGTTCTAGGGAACTCGCGGCCAGCCCTCTGGCGAAGAGCAACACCCATGTAACTATTGCCGATTAGTGAGAGTCGTTTCGATGCAGTACAGCGCTTTGCGGGCTCGAATGTACATCCGAGCGCCGTCGAAGATCGGGGAACTGAGGAAGGGTTCGAGCATGTTGCGGGCAATTTCCTTGTATTCTTTTCCCGGCTCGACGACCACAGTGGTGCCGTTATCGCTGCTGACGAACAGGAATTTTCCGGCGAGCGTCACGCTGGGGTAAAAGGTGCCGGCGATCCCCAATGATTTTTCAAAGATCGTCGATCCGGATATTGCATCGATTGCGCTGAACACTCCTTTTTGATTTACGGCATAGAGCATCCCGTCGCAGAAAACCGGTGAGGCGTAATAGCCATCCTTCTGCTCTCCATCGAATTTGATCTGGCAGACGACATCCGGCGTGAATATCTCGTTCGCTCTTTCTGGAAGCTTCCACGCTTTTCCACCGCTTCCATTGATACAGTACGCAATTCCGTCGTGAATCAGCGGCGAGCAGCAAAACGTCTTCGGCAGCTGCGACGAGCACTTTCCCATCGGACGCGCGCACAAAGTTTCCAGCGGCTGTGATTAGCGCGTCGCCGTCACCGAGGCGAGCCACCGCTGGCGTGCCGAACGCACTGGGGACTCTTGCGATCCAAATCGTTTCGCCGGTCGCTGGATTGAGCGCCTGCATATCCGACAGGTGAACAACCAATTTCTGTCCAGCGAGCACCGGCGAGGCGCTATGTCCCCACATCTCATTGGCGGGCTTTGAAACTTTTCGAATCCAAACCCGTGTGCCGTCGAGAGCATAGCAGGCGGCAACACCGTTTCCAAAAACGGCGAATACCTTCTTCCCATCGGTCGCCGGGGTGCTGCTCGAGTATCCGTTTGTTCCCTGTGTGCGCGGAGGAATATATTCCTTGAAGGAATCAAGCCTTTTCTTCAACTCGTCCACCTTGGCCTTCAGGTCATCAGCTTTCTTTTTAAGGGTCTCATCGCCGGGTATTTTATTAGGATCATTGGCGGCGGCTTTCGATTCCTTCTCGGCCTCGCTCAGTTCCTTCGCAATTGGCGCGCTTTCCAAAAGAGCTTTTTTTGTCTTTTCGAGCTCATCGGGCGTCAATGTGTCTTCGATTGGATTGGCTTTCTGCCAGAGAATTTTGCCGTCGGCCGTGTCGATACAGAGCAGTGTCTCCGGTTCGGCACAGACGAATAGCTTGTCTTCGGCGAGCACCGGCGACGCGTTGCTCCAGTTCGGCAGCGGCGCCGACCAGAGCACGTTTTTAGTAGCCGACCACTCCGTCGGAGGGCTTGCGTTGGAGTAGCAGCCAGTGCCATCCATACGCCACCCAAAGGTTTCCAATGAGTGGGGTCGTTCCACGGAACTCGCGGCCAGCCCTCGGGCGAAGAGCAACAGCGTGAAGATCCACAGCATGTTCAATTTCATTTTGTCGGATTTGTTACCGCTCATATCCATTTTCCTCGACTCCGCACCGCCAAGCGCAATGTACAGGCAAGACCCTGCCGCAGTTCATTTCATCAGCCCGTCCAGCGTTCCTGTGCTATCGGCGAACTTGAACGTTTCCTTATTCTCTGGTAAGAGAACGCCGCTGGCGTTCAGCATGGTTAGCCACAAATTAGCGAGTGGAACGCCTTGTTTCCGCTTATCGTCATCCTGGTAGCTCCGGGTTACCCCCTGTTTAATCCTGCCGCCCCCGTGTCCTAGCAGCATGACCGGTAGGCTGCGCAAACTGTGTACCGGCCCCCAAACCCCGGAGCCAAGAGCGGCCAGCGTGTGATGAATCAGCGGCTGGCCGTCATGCTCTTTCGATTCGCAGAGCAACTTAAGCAAGTACGCGATCTGATTCGATATTTCCGCGTCCAGCTTGATCGCGTCATGGCTTATAACCGGATCGCCGCCGGGATGGTTCAGGGAGTGTTTGCCGAACGGTGTAATGTCTTTAAACACATCCGGCAGTTCATAGGTAATGACACGGGTGCTGTCCGTTAGGAATGCAGCATGAGCCAGGTCGAACATGGCCTTCGCGTGATGGGTGCTGGGGACATTCGCGGCCTCGTCCGGACGCTCAATCGAAACTTTGGGCTTTGGAAACTTTATCCAGTGCTCTTCGCGCTGGATGTCTATCTCCACTCCCCGCACAGCGTCGGTTAGTTCTTGCAGCTTCTGCCTGTCGGTCGCATTCAGCCTCCGGTTCAGGTCTTGAAGCTGTGACAGCGTCACGTCCAAGACGCTTTTCTGTTCGTTGAACCGCAATAGGCGGACCTCGGCAGGGACATCGTCTTTTCCGAAGAGATGATCAAAGACTTCCGCCGGCGAGCGCATCGGCGATATGGGCACGCCCTGCTCCGACCAGGAAAGTCCCCCTGAACGTGAGCTATACCCGCCATTTATCCCCAGAGGGAGACAGGGATGCCGTACGTCCATGCCGCCCAGAACCTTGGATGCGGCGGCTACCTGGTCGCATGAGATGGTGTTGGAGAAAGCTTTCGAGGTGTTCGCGAAAGTGTCCGCGCCCGTCAAAAATACGTCGTCGGCATTGTGCGGATCGCCGCGGTACTTTTGATTGCTCAGACCTTTGAGGAACGAGAAGTGCTCGCGATAGCGCGCAAGAGCGGTGTGTACACCCGGTAGCGTATAGTTCGGACCGTCATCATCCGGGAACCAGCCTTCTTTTAATTGTAACAGGCCGGAAATGCTGGGGTTGGTCACGTACATACGAAGATTCGGGACAAAGCCAAGCGGCACGGACATAAAGAGCAGCCGAGCGGGTGGCGTCACGCCGTCAGCCCAAGCGGTTCTGGGAAACAATGAGGGGAAGAACGGCAGGCCGATGGCCACGCCCGCTCCCGTCAGGAATTCCCGCCGGCTCCAGCCTTGCTTCTCTTTTTTTTCGCGCATGATATCGGCTCCCGCAGCGCCGGCGTCTCGCCGGCAATTTCATGTCTATCGTTCCAGGCCGCGAGACGCGGCGCTATGCCTATTTATTCCTGAACAATTCGCTTAAGATGACGTTCTCCACCATCGTTGCCAGACCGTAATTTTCCGCGGCAACGTGCGCGCAAAGCTTGTCCAGCACCGGCTGGTCGGAAAGTTCCAGGCTTCTCCCCAACGCATAGATGGTTAGCTTTTCAGCGAAACACCGCGCGAATTGATCCTTGTGTTCCATCAGCCGCTGTTTGAGCTCATCCGGCCCGTTATATTTCGTTCCGTCGAGCATGGCGCCGCTCGCGTCCACCACATGCTCTTCCCACTGGGGCTTTTTAGACTTCGACACACTCGGGAGAGGCAAGGACTGCTTTGTTATCCAGGAACCCACAGCGTTGAAGTTTTCCAGTCCGACGCCCAGCGGATCAATCTTGTCGTGGCAGCGGGCGCAACTCATGTTCTCGCGATGCATAGCCAGCCTTTCGCGCGGCGTGAACAGCGTTTTATCAGGTTTTTCCGTATCCGTCTTGTCGAGCGCGGGCACGTCAGGCGGTGGCACACCAGGCGAAACTCCCAGAAGCCGGTCCATGACGAAAGCGCCTCGGCGCACGGGTGAGGATTCCATCCCATTGGAGGTGGCCATCAGCACACTGGCCTGCGTCAGCACGCCGCCGCGGTGCGAATCTTTCGGAAACGGCACACGGCGCATCTCGTTTCCTGCGATTCTGTCAATCCCATAATGTTGGGCCAGACGCCCATTCAACATTGAAAAATCGGAGTCGATAAATTCTAAGAAACTCTCGTTTCGGTCCAAAATTTCCGAAAAGTACGCCACACTCTCTTCTTTAGCGAATTCTTGCAACACAGGGTCGAATGCCGGAAACATTTCCTGCGATACCGAGAGGCTTTCGAGTTTGTCGATCTTCAGCCACTGAGTTGTAAACGCTTCGCGGAAGGCCCGGCTGCGCGGATCCTTGATCATGCGGCGTGTTTGGGCGAGGAGTTCTTGTTCATCCAGCAGCGCGCCGCTGGCCGCGCTGGCCATCAGGACATCGTCCGGCAGGTCGCTCCAGAGAAAGTATGCAAGCCGCCGCCCCAGCTCGAAGGCACTCAGTGTCTTGCGATGGGCGGATTCAGGGCGCTGCTCTTCTCCCAGGTACAAGAACCGAGGTGAGCATAAAACCGCCGCCAAGCCATATTTAACCGCTTCGAGAAAGTTATGCCCCGATTCAAACTTGGACATGATCAAACCTACATAAGGCCGGGCAACGCTGACATCGCAATCGCCCGCATATGCGCGCCTCATAAAAGACAAGACGATCTCTTCGGCGCATTCGCGCGTGGGTGGTGAGTTTACACCCCGCGTGAAGATATGCGCGACCGCTGGAAGCGGCCAGCTGTCGTACAGCGGGCCTCGCACGGCCATATCGCTGCATAGGATCATCGGTACGGCGATACCCTTGGTCAGTTCATCTGAAGTAAGAAAATATTTCGGAGTGAAATCCTGTCCAGTCAACGTGAGTCCATAGGTAGCGTTAGCGTGCCTACAGAACACATTGTTTAAGTAGGGAATCGCAGCAAAGACAGTAAAGGTGTGCGAACCTTTATTCAAAAATACATCCACCTCATAGGTCTTTGGGGCGGACGGCGGATCGTCGAGCAATAAATTCTTGAGCACATATACGCTGTCCATGAGGATGTGGACTGGTTGCGGATAGTTTGCGTTGGACAGGCACAGCCGGGCACTCAACCGATAACGCCCCGGTTGGGCGACCGTCATGGTGAGCTTTGCACTACGCTCGAGTTGAAAATCGGCAACCGCAGCGGCATCTATTGCCTGAATTTTCTTGATATCCTCTTTTAGCGCGGAGATGACCTCTTCCATGCACTTGGGATCGTTAGTCCATACGATTCCTTTCGGAGCTAAATCGTTAAAATCCTTCAGGCCGTAGTGAGTGGCTACTGCACGTCTCTCGCATGGGAGCACGCTCAGAAAGTCATTGTCTGACTTTGGGTTCTCACTCAGAGTCCTTATCCGATTGTCGTCAATTTTACAGTCCTGTTGAAATTGACGCATTTTAGATTCCTTTGCGTTCCATTTCTTCTCCAGAATCTCTGGCCACGCTTCACTTGTGGGCAGGGCAACGTCCAGAGTTTGTTTAGCGCTATTTATGCATAATTTGTACAGATATGTGCTTGCGTATAATCCAGACCCCACAGTGTCGAAACCTTGGACCGCGCCGTCCTCGGGAAAGTTTTCCATTCCCTGCGCTGGCACACCCAGCAACGTCTTCAACATGTTCGCGTACGCGCGGTTGTTGATGCGCCGTATCAACGTGTCGCCGCCGCTCTCTTTCTGATCGGCATCGAAACGCTTGAGCGAGCCGTCGATCCACGACAGCAGCGCATCCAAATCTTGGGGCGAGGGCCGTTTCTTGGCCTTTGGCGGTGGCATGCTGCCGCTCAGCACGTTTTTCACGCGAGTCCATGTGTCGATAGTGTTGGGTGCGATGGTGGGATCGATCGTATCCAGCCGCACTTTGCTCTCGGTGTCCTGATCGTGGCAGCGGATGCAATAATTCTCGAACAGCGGGCGAATGCGCTCCGGGTATTCGGCGCGCAGCGCGGCCTGTTCTGGAATGTCTTCTTGTGCTCTTCCATTCGTTGTCGCAAGAATGGCAATGAACAGAGCGAATTGTGCGCGTATTGACATATCGGTTGTCCTCAATTGCGTGGAACGGTCGCCCTATAAAATGCTGGGGTTCACAGATCCAATGTTCAGCGGCGTTTTTCTGTCGACGGCCTCTTATTAATAGGTCGTTGGCATCGTTCTTTCATGAAAGAGAGCAGCATCACGCATTCGTCAAGCCTGTATCATATACACCATCCAATGCTTTTAAATTTAGAAAGTCAATTTAAATTAATCGCGCGAGGGAGTGCATCAGCGTGATACGCACCGAGGTGGATGGCCATATTGATGTGCGTCGCCAATCTAGACTCCTTTGAAAATTATGAGTTTTGAAGTTATCAAATATCACAAGATATGGCAATGCTCGCATTGCGCAGGTGCGTAGTAGGAGGTACATTGCACGATAGGGAAGACACAAGGAGACCGAGACCTATCCTTGCGGCGGTCTGCGCGTAGCGATCAAGGTGTCGACCCGGCTTCGCAGCGAACTTGGTATTCGAATTCTCCCGAACGGCTGCCAGACCGTGTAATTAGAACACTGATTCAGCTTACGGCTGCAAAGATTGACGGTAAGAGGCGATAACCATGCGAAGTGCTGCGTCACACCTTCTTCCGTACAAGAATGGGAAGACTGTATCGATCAACGTCCAAAGAAGATTTTCGGATATGACGAACAAGCTGAAATTTAATTCATCGGATTAACGGGTCACCACGCTAGGGAAGAGATTGAACGCTACATCGGCGAGCAGCCAAATGGGAACCATTGTGGAGATGGTAAGTTGTGTGATGTACATCAATATGGTCATTCGCCAAGGTGTGTATCACGCCGGATGCACCCTCGCGCGATTTAATTTAAATGGACTTTCTTAATTTGAAACATTGGTTGGTGTATATGATACGAGTTGGCGGATGCGTGATGCTGCGACTCTTCATGAAAGAACGATGCTAACGATCTATTAGCAAGAGACCCTCGACTGAAAACGCCGCTGAACAGCGGATCCGATGCGCTCGCAAGAATGAGGCCTGTACATGACGCCGTCTATCACCAAGGCACGAAATTACGCGTCATTTGGTTGTTTCGCCACCGTATGGCGGCGTCTGCCGCAAGCACGCGCGCCATGGAACTGGACATTAAGGAGCCGGATAGAACAGAGCCTTCCCTATGGTCTGTAGCAGTCTAATAGTCCTTCTTGGCCGTCCTATGGATTCGCATGCCTCGTTCGATATTGATAGCAAAGCACAATAGTAATAATGTGTCGTCGTTGAAAACATGCTTGAAGAACCTACGTGCCGCTCAGAAGTGCCAGTATCGACGTGAAGCAGAGATATCAACATGCGCTGTAGCCATCTCACTGCATTCAAAAGTTCATTTGTGGAGGTTTTCTCAATGTTGACTGGAGGTTTCGATTTATCTGTCGCGGCTAAAGCGGAGGCCGATCCCCCAATCTCACAAGGTCAGCGGGTTTTTTACACTGGGCATAGCTTTCATGTCTTCATTCCGCCCATCATGAAAACTCTGGCTGAATCAGCGGGCATTCGCGGGCAGGAGTACCTCGGCCTGTCGTCGATTGGCGGATCGCGTGTCATTCAGCACTGGGATCTGCCGGACGTAACGAACCTGGCAAAAGCTGCGTTGGGGACGGGCAAAGTTGACGTGCTGACCATGGCGCCGATCTTCATGCCTGACGACGGGATTGAAAAGTTCACCACACTGGCCCTGGAGAAAAATTCAATGATTCGAATCACGGTGCAGGAAGACTGGATGTGGCGAGACACGGTGGAACCGACTACCGAACTTTGTAGTCCCAGGAAATGGGACTACGACGCCATTACCGGCAAAGAGCTGAGTGAAATTCATGCACCGGTCTTTAAGAGCATCGATGGTCAGGTTGCGGTACTGAATAAGAAATTCGACAGAACAGTTCTGTTCATCGTGCCGGCCGGCCAGGCGGTCATTGCGTTGCGCGAGCGGATTCTTGCCGGAAAGGGCGGTGGATTGAAAACGCAGACCGAACTGTTTCGCGACCGCGTCGGGCACCCAGACATTCCACTTCAGGTGCTGGTGGCGTATTGTCATTACGCGGTGATCTATCGGCGCAGCCCTGTCGGCTTGCCGCTGCCGGAGATTCTGGCCATCGCAAAAAAGCCTGCGTGGGACAAGGAGACCAATCTTATCTTGCAGGAAGTGGCCTGGGAAGCCGTGACCCAGCATCCTCAGAGCGGTGTGCGTCAATCGGGTCCAGCAAAGATATATTGAACAGGTGAGCGAGCGTCGGTGTTGCAGCCGGATGCACCGCTCGCCAGCACCAAGGCGGTCGGCGCAGTTGAGAAATTAGGCCGCACAACACAGGTATTCACCATTTCGAAATGGACATTTGAAGCAAGGAAGAAGAAATAAGCTATGGAGACGAATACGTCAGAGGTTCACAATGAAATCAAACCACAGCGGTTGTGGATGGAGATCCTCTTTCCTAACCGCCTCAATGATCATCGCGAGGTTACAAGGATCAAAGTTCACTTGACCGTATGCTTCCTCGGACTGGGACTAATGCTGTTAGTTTTGTTGCCCCACACTTGGTTTCACCGGGAGGTCGAGCCTGACCGTATAACGATTATTACGTTCGGCCTACGCTACTCAGCAAGCGGAGGCTATCTCGATTCATTTGGCGCCAGCCGTGGCCAGGCGATACGCAACTACGTGATCACTGCGTATCGTGGGACAAAGGCGCTCATAAAGGTCGGTTTTCTTATCCTCACTATTTTGCTCGTTGGTTTTGGTGAATTTAAACGAGGACTTGAGAGCGCCGTTCGTCCAATGGTCTGGCGCTGTATCATTCCCATTATGGCAATAGCACTTGCTGGCGGTTGGATGATTGCAAAGCTCGGTGCGTACTCCAACGATCCTCCAGATATAGCAGGTCTGCCATTTTGGACCGGTGTAATCTCTTTTCTAGAACGTAAGATTATCACTCCGGCATTCGAAGAGGTGGTATTTAGGTTTGGTTTGTTTCGTACTTTCCGGTTTCGACTCAATTTTGTTTTTTCTGTTCTCCTTAGTGGCGCGGTGTTTGGCGCCGCGCATTTTGGGTACCCTGATCACAGGAAGGTGGTTATTTGTGCGCTTACCGGAGTGCTGTTGGCGTGGCCCTACGAGCAAACACGTAGTCTTTCAGCTTCGATTTGGTGCCATACCTTGATGAACGTTTTCGATTTTTACGACTGAAGTATTCCGTGGACAACATCCCGTATTGTTCCATAATCCGGCCGATCATTACGCCGCCCTCATGCAGTAGAACTTCAGTAGACCGCGGCGTTGATGGCATTCGATTGGTCCTGTGTCTTTCGGTTGGTCATGAAAAACAAGCAGCCGATCCTCTAACCCTTGATGGTTTCTCTCGCGGTGATAATGCGCTAGGAATTCTTGTGCCCTGCGCCAGTTCGGTTTCAGGAATGGCGCGCTCCCATCTTCATTCCTCTTCATGGTTGAATGTTATGGAAGACATGGCGTACGTAGAAATAAAGCGCGAAGACATTCTCAGGGTTACAGGCTCGCCAATACGCAATTCGGCGGTAACGGAGTAGGTGTTGGTGTCGAGCGTGATGCGGAACTGGCTCTTGGCGTGCACGGCGTGAGTCATCCAATATTGTAAGGCGCCAGCGTTAGCGGCATGAACGCGGGCTTTTCTTTTTAAGACTCTCGATGTACTTTTGTTTCACGCTGCCGTGCAGCCTGACGTTAGCGACGCCATCAAGCCATTGTCCGCCGGGAGCTAGCAGCCGGAAGTTAGCATATTGGGGGCCGGATAGGATGTACTTTTTCACATAGCCGACGTTTCAATACGGCTCTTTCGTGGACCTGTCCCATACCGCATGGCGCGATCTGGAAACCATAATGATTATATTCTGGAGAAGAGAGAAAAAATTCGTGGCAATACGGCGCTTTGCGGCAACTCCACTTACGAAGCGCCGGACGGCGCGCAGGTATCAAAGGGGGTGTCGCGATGGTATGGTTAGATGCAATGAATGACGTTCAGCCGTCAGAGCCGAATATTGACGACGCTGAGTTGCTGCGCCACTATCTTGCCCGGCGCGATGCCGGCGCTATGGAGACATTGTTTCTGCGCTACTCAGGGGCGGCCTATCGAACGGCGCTGCGATGCTGCCAGAATCAGGCGGATGCTGAGGACGCTGTGCAGATGGCGTTTTTCGAGGTGCTGCGCGGAACCGGAAAATTCCGAAGCGAATGCAGTGTGCGGGGCTGGATCATGAGCATCGTGATAAACCGTTGCCGCATGAAAATCCGAGCGGACATCCGCTGCCGTAAACGCGAGGCGAACGTTCCGCAGCAGCCTGGAGCCGCCGCGCCGCCAGACGCGGCTAGGGCCGAACTGGCCGCCGCCGCCGTGTCCGCGGCCCAGGAGCTCGCGGATCCTTATCGCTTGCCCGTGTGGCTGCACCACGTTGAAGGATTCTCATTCGCAGATGTCTCGAGCGCGCTGTCGGTTAAAGAAAAGACTGTGCGCGAGCAGGCTCGCCGGGGTCTCGAGCAGATTCGCCAGTCGCTCACCGCGGCAGGATTCGTCACCGGCGCAGTCCTCCTTCCCGGATCGCTGGCTGCCGCGCCGTTGACGCCGGCTCCGGCAGCGTTAACAGCTTCATTCAACGGCATGATTGCGTCCGCCGTTGTGAAAGGAGCCACCGGCGCGACCACAATCGGAGTCGGAGGGAAAGCCGCAACTGGGATGGCGGCGCTGCTAGTGGCCACGGCTGCCGTGGTCGCCCTCGTCCATTTTACAACTTCCGGCTATGGCATGGCTCAAGCGCCTCTCGACAGCAAGATCGATGTGGCCTATCGCAAGAGATATCTCTCCGAAGTACTTGAGGACTTGGACAAGGTTGCTGGACTGCGCAGCGCGTATCCCGCGCCGATCGGCGAGAGGTTTTTTTTTACTTTGGAGCAGAAGCAGATCACAGTCAGGAAGGTATTGGAGAAGCTGGCTGCCGACGGAGGCTTGGACTTGGAGTTTCACGGCAACGAGGCGGTCTTCTTTAAGCAGGCGGATGGTAAAGTCCTGACAGCACTGATCGGGAAGCTTCAGGACGACGATGAAGAGACCCGTTGCGAAGCGGTGGCGGAGCTGGGACGCCTGGGCGACAAACGAATTTATCCGGCCCTTTTCAAGGCTCTTGAGGACAAATCTGCAGCGGTGCGGACATACGCACTTGACGCGCTTAGCGAACGCCATGCGGCGACACTGTGCTTTGGCGACGAGGTCCAGCAGGCCGCGCAAGCCCTCGCGAAAATAGTGCGCTCAGGCGCACCCGGCAGCCGCACGCGCCGCACATTCCTGGCGCTGGGCGCGACGCGCAGCGCACTGGCGCTGGAGCCGTTGTGCGCACTGTCAAGAGACGCCAGTTCAACGCTTCGGGTTTACGCGGCAGAAGCCCTGGGAGCAACCCGCGATCGAGGCGCCGTTGAATCGCTGATTGCGCTGACCACGTATGCCGACTCAAACGTGCGAGAGAAGGCGGCGCAGGCGTTGGGTCAAATCCGTGACCCGCGCGCGGTAGAATCGCTCATACCGCTACTGAAGGACGCCTCAGGCGTCGGCTGGGTGCAGGATTTGGCGGCTGAGGCCTTGGGTGATATTCGCGATCCGCGAGCGCTGGAGCCGCTTCTCACCATGCTTCGGGATTCCGGCGAGGCCGAGGGAACGTGGACGGCGGATGCCTTGAGTAAGCTTCGCGATCCTCGCGCACTGGAACCGCTTCTCACGCTCATCAAGACTTCAAAGGCGGGGGTAGCAGGTAACGCGGCAACCGCCCTGGGCAGAATGGGAGACCCGCGCGCCTTCGAGCCGCTCGTTGCGCTGTTGCAGGATGCCGATGCAAGTGTGCAATCAAACGCGGCATCCGCATTGGGGGAACTCGGCGATTCTCGCGCAGTCGAACCGCTCATCTTGCTGTTGAACGCTGCCGATCCGAACGTGCGCAGCAGCGCGGCACGGGCTTTGGGAATGTCAGGCGGCCCGCGCACGGTAGAGCGCCTCAGTGCCCTCACCAAAGACAACAATGCGGCAGTGCGGAGCAGCGCGTCGTCCGCGCTGGGACAAACGCGTGATCGCAGCGCACTGGCGGCGATGATCGCGCTATCGAAAGATAACGACGCGAGCGTGCGCGAAAAGACGACGTACGGACTGGGAAATCTTCGCGATCCCAGTGTGGTCGATGTACTCGTGGAAATGTCGAAGGATGAAGACATGCAGGTGCGAAGCGCTGCAACCGATGCTCTTCGGAGGGTTTGCGACCCTCGCGCGATAGGACTGTGGATTCAGCTATTGGTGGCTGCCGACCTAGACTGGAATGCTTTCGACCAACGCATTGACGATCCGCAAATAATTCAGGAATTAGTCACATTCTCCAGGGACACCAATAAGGATATCAGGGACAGGGCGATATATGTCCTGGGAAGAAATCACGATCCGCGGATGCTGGCGCCATTGGTCGAAATCCTGAAACACAGCGACAGAAAGGAGCGCTCGGCGGCGGCCAGCGTCCTGGACCAAATGGGCGATCCCCGGGCGGCTGAGCCGCTCGTGGAACTGGCGAAAAATCCGCTGGGTGGAACTGACCCATTTTCCACCTCGGAGCGGACGGACGCCATCAAGGCCTTAATTCACATGGACGATCCGCGTGCGCTGGAGGAACTTCTGATTCAGTCACGGAACACCCATGCGCTCATACGCGTCGGCGTGGCAAATGCTACATACGGAATTGACGATTCCCGTGTGCTGCAACCACTTCTGATCCTGTCGACTGACGCTGACCCAAGTGTGCGTAGCGCCGCTGCTAGATTCTTAGTACAGTATGATGAACCCAGCGCATGGGAAGCGCTAATCGCGCTATCGAAGGATGCCGATCCAAATGTACGCCTTTGCGCCGCATCTGCCCTGGGTTACAATGATCCTCGCGCGTTGGAGCCCCTCCGCCCGCTCGCAAAAGATCCCGATGTGACCGTGCGCGCCAACGCCGCAGCCGCCTTGGGGCGAGTTACGGACCCGCGCACGCTGCGTCCGCTCACCGAGCTTGCAAACGACAGCGATGCAAAAGTTCGAACGGAGGTGGTGCGGGCCCTAAGCGCGGATCGAAATCCAGGTGAACTGGACCTGCTCATTTCGCTATCCAAAGATCGGGATGCAGCCGTGCGGAGTTCGGCGGCAGCGGCCTTAAACAGTTTCGAAGGTCCGCGCGCGCTTGAATCCATCATTGCACTATCGAAAGACGCCGATCCGAAGGTTCGGGTGGAAGCGGCCACTGCGCTAGGGAATCGTGACCTGCGCGTACTTGATCCGCTGCTGGCATTGTTGAAGGATGGCGACATAGATGTGCAGTCCTCGGCAGTATCCGCATTGGCGCAGAAGGATCCAACACGCGCGCTGGAGTTTCTTACCACCCAGTTGAAGGATGCCGATTCCAAAGTGCGCATCCGCACGGTGAGCGCCTTGAGCCACATTCGCGATCGCCGCGCATTCGAACAATTGGTCGCAATGCTGAAGGACGAAGCTGAGAACGTGCAAGCAACTGCCGAAGAGGCGTTGGCAGCAATGCTGGATAACCCCCGTGCCGAGGCGGCGCTGGCGGACTATCGAAAAACCAAGTCTTCGGCTCTGTCACCTGTGCAGCCCAGACCACAAATGCCGCCGAAAGACGAGTTTTGAAGGCCAATATCGCCCGTCTTATTTTAGGTATTATCAAATTTAGCTCGAATTTTACACAATTGTAGTTGTCTTGGTGAACATGTCGTCGACCGCGCGAGGCTAAGTTTCGGCGATGAAATCACGAGTCGACATTAGAGGCTCGTTAAGGTGCGCGCTTCCCGTTGCGGCGGCTGGCGTCACCGATGGGAGTCATCGTCCTCCGCAGTATGGAGTGTTTACCGCGCCTTTGGCAGAATTATCAAACAGATCCAGACCTATCCCATTGAGAGAAAGGCTTCGATCCGCAGTGAGAGTTTACAATAGCGTTTGGTCGAAGAAGTAGCGCGTCGACATTCCAAACGCCGTGAACCTTTCTGATCCCTTCTTTGATGTATCAAATATAACAAGCTTTAGCATTGCTCTCATTGCGTAACTATGCTGAAACGGTTATTACATCCGTGTCGCGGCAGAGTTTCTTGCCCGCTTGATTGGGAATTGTCAATAAGCAACGCCTGAGCCATTCTATACGTCGCTTTGTCATTCTATTTTTGGCAATCGCTCGTCGCGGTAGGTGGTTCAGCCCTTTCCATGGGTAGCTAATACAATGGATTCAGGAAACTTCGAAAACTTTTCTCAAAGGAACACTCATGTCCAGGACAGCCGTTTTTATAGTGATGATGGCCTTTACGACAATCTTGAGCGTCGGCCCCGCTCATGCGGACGAGTCCTTTGTCTGGATCGAAGGTGAAAATCCAGTCACCATGCCGGCAGGGGTAGTCGTGCAGTCAGGTCCCACGCCGAAAGTCTTATCGGCGGAAAAATGGCTGTTGTATTCCGTCCAAAAAGAGGAAGCGGAGAAGAAGATTCCCAACGAAGGCGTGACAATACCCTATACGTTCAAACTGGGAAAAGGCGGCAAGCAGGATGTATGGGCGAGAATCGGCTTTGAGTTTGCCCGCGCCCCGTTTGAGTGGCGAATGGACGGCGGCGAGTGGAAAAGAGTCGCTCCCGAAGTGCTTACCAGTGACCTGATGGAAGTTGCGCAATGGAATGAAATTGCATGGCTAAAGCTGGATATCCTGGACATGCCCGCCGGCGATCACAAGCTGGAGTTTCACGTTGCGCGGTGGAAGAGCGAAAAAGGGGAGGAGCAGCGGGTGCTGTTCGCACTGGACGCCATCTGCATCACATCGGAGAAATTTGATCTCAATGGTCCGTACAAGCCCGGCCAAGAATGGAAGGGAGAAATCGACAAGAAAGCGGAGACCGTCGTATTTAATTTTCCAGAAAAGCCCGCCGACGGGGCCACCCGAACGGCAATAAAGCTCAACGGCGTATGGCAGATCACCCGCTGCGATGAACAGTTGCCCGGCGAAGTCGCAGCGCCCATTAAGGACTTTCCGGAAAAGCCATTCTGGAAGGGTATCGAAGTTCCCGGCGACAAAAACAAACTGAGGCCCGACCTGAAGTTCTGCCACCGACTATGGTATCGCACAAAGGTGAACATCCCCGAAACGTGGAAGAGCCAGTCGTTTTTTCTGGTCTTCCCGGGCAACAGCCTGAACACCACAGTCAGCGTGAACGGACAATTCTGTGGCTTCGATAAAAACCCCTTTGCCCGGCTTCAGATCGACATCTCCAAGGCGGTCAAATCCGGCATGAACGAAATATGGGTCGGCATCAAGGATAACTGGTACGGCTACCAGACAGACCCCAAAGACCCGATGAGGTTGCGGAAATGCTTCAACCTGCCGGTGAGTTTACAAAGCAGTGGCTATCAAAAACTTGTCTACCCCATTTGGAATCAAATTCAAACGGGTATCATCGGCACTCCAGAACTGGTCTCCACAGGTCAAATCTATGCAGCCGACGTGTTCTGCAAGCCTTCAGTTGCGAAAAAGGAACTTGGGCTGGAAATCACGCTCAACAACCCCACAGGCCAAGCGGTTTCTGGCGACTTGGTCCGCGAAGTGGTTAACGACAGGACCGGCCAAGTGGAAATGACTGCCCCAGTCAGTCAGTTCACGCTGGAAGCGGGCAAAACGCAGGTCCTCGATTTTGCGGCAAAATGGGAGAACCCAAAACTCTGGTGGCCGGACGACCCCAATCTCTACAGGCTCCGCACCACGATCAAGGTCGCCGACAAACCCGTTGATGTGAAAGAGACACTCTTTGGCTTCCGAGAGTGGTCGATAGACGGTATCAACCTGCGTCTCAACGGTATAAAGTGGCAGGGATTTAGCGAGACGGGAATTAGCGCTAAAACGCCGGAACAACTGATCGCACTCATGAAGGATGGCAAGCATAACTACAGTTTTATACGGATGTGGCCCGGTCACGCAGGCCATTGGAAGTGGCTTGGCAAGGAGCCAGAGGAGCTTCTCACCATGACTGATCGGGCTGGAGTTATTATCCGTCGATCCGGCGTACTGGACGGCGAGGCAATAGGATATACGCCCGAAGTATTAAACGAACTGGCCCCCAACTGGTACGACCATCTGAAGGCTTGGATCAAAGGGGAGCGCAATCATCCCAGCATCATGCTCTGGTCTGTAGAAAACGAGATGTTGTTCGTGGAAGGCCGCTGTTGCAACAAGATTGATGTCTGGGATCCGATCCTGACCAAGGCGTGGGAAGAGGTGCGGAAGGTCGATCGGACCCGGCCGATTATGGTTGACGGCGGCGGCGCCACGAATGCTAACACGCTTCCGATTAACGGCGATCACTACACGACGAAGCCATTCTGGAACTATCCGCAACTCGCTTACGAAGCCAACGCCGAACAGGGGGGCGAACAGCGTGGCAGGCCATTATGGACATGGGATCAGAAGAGGCCCAAGTTCATCGGCGAGGAGTTGTTCGCCGCCGGCATCAACCCGGCCTACGGATATTTCGGCGGCGAGTGTGTCTTCCAGGGCAAGGAAGGCAACCGTCCCGCAGTTGGAAAGGCAATGCAGGTAATCAGCCAGGGGTATCGCTGGTTCGGCATATCCGGTTGCGATTTCTGCCAGTCGCCTTCAGACGCCGATGGAAGCCAATATAACGGCTGGTCGCCCCGTGCCGTTCTGTGCCGGCAGTGGGATTGGACCTTTGGGGCTGGCCAGAAGGCCAAGCGGACCCTCGGAATTTTCAACAGTACCCATTATGCCGATCCTCTAACCTTTACGTGGACACTGACCGTTAGCGGCAAGCAGATCGTAACAAAATCCGAAGTCCATAATGTACTGCCCGGAGAGTGCGAAAATTTTGACCTGGAGTTGGCCTTCCCGACCGTTAAGGAACGACAGGAAGGTGAACTGGTGCTGACACTCACTGCCCAAGACAAGGAGGTCTTCAGAGACGTCAAGGCGGTGACTGTTTTGCCCGATCCCACGATGACCAAATTGACTGCTGGGGATCTGTTTGTTTACGATCCTGCTGCCAGCGTTGCGCCTTACCTGAAATCCCACGACGCGGTGTTTACAGAGCTGAAAAGTCTCGCGTCTCCGCCGGTTGCGGGCAAAATCTGGCTGGTGGGCCGTGACGCGCTTAAGCCCGAAGAGAGCACAACATCTATATTCAGCGCTTATGCGGCAGGCGGCGGCCGCGTGATCCTACTGGAACAGGCCAATCCATTGCGGTTCCAGGGCCTCAATCCCGCCGAGGCCGAGGCTGAAAAGAATTTGGGCCGAGTGGCGTTCCTTGAAGACTCGTCGCATCCGCTGCTTGCCGGACTTGCGGACAAGGACTTCTTCACATGGGAACCGGGGGAGATTGTCTATCGCAACGCGTATCTCAAACCGACGGGCGGCGCCAAGTCGCTGCTGCAATGCAATGAGGCGCTGACGAACAGCTGCCTGATGGTCGTGCCGGTCGGGCTGGGGATGATGATCGTCAATCAGACTAACCTGACGCAGAAGCTGGCAGACAACGCCGCGGCCCGAACTTTACTCAGTAATATGCTTTCCTTTTCTGCCAGCTACAAGCTGGTAACTGTGCCGACCGCCGCGGCAGTAGCGCCGGCTCTGGCAAAGGTTCTGGATGGCATCGGTCTGCAATATACGCAAGTCTCCGATCCGCTGGAGGCTCTGACCAAGGGCAAGGTGGCGGTCATTTCCGCTACTCCGCAAAATCTCAAGGCATTGTCCGGCGGTCTCGATAGGGTCAAGGCGTTTACCGAAGGCGGTGGGTTTATCGTATTGCACGGTCTGACACCTGAAGGTCTGGACGACTACAATAATCTTGTTGGTTTCGACCACATGATTCGCCAATTCCGTCGTGAACGCGTGCTGCTTTCGACGCCTCACAACCGTCTCCTTTCGGGCATCAGCCTCCCTGACGTCGCACTGTATTCTGACAAAAAAATGTTCGCGTGGCAGTCGGGGGCCTACGTTGCTGACGACACGTTCAGCTTCGTTGTGGACCTTGAGGACGTGGCGCCGTTCGGCAAGTGGGCCAACGAATTCCATTACAATCTGGTCAACGGAATGGTCAGCGCCGACGGCTTCCCATACATCTGTAACGAGAAGGCAAGCGACAGTATCTATGCCCTTACTCTGCCTAAACAGCAGACGATAATATCCTGGACTTGGGTAGGCAACATTTCCTACGATACGACCAGCCAGGTGTCCATGACCGTGGACAACAATGACCCGAGTAAACAAGTATTCGACGTGCCGGAAAAGAGCGAACCGTGCACTTCGGACGTCAATCCGCCCATGACTGGCACGCTCTTCACCATCCGTCACGAAAAACACAGCGAACTGCCTGAAAAGAAGAAGCCAGACGGCACGACGCTCCTCGGCTGCGACAATATCTATCTGTACGCGCAGCGTCCCACAGATTTCCACCAGAAAGTCAAGCCACTACTCAATATCGGAGCGATGGTGTTCTACCCACAAGGCAAGGGCGGCGTGATATTGTGCAATCTGCTGTTCAAAGACAATGAAGCGGTATCCGTCAACACCACTCACAAACGCAAAGTCCTAACTGCCATTCTGGAGAATCTCAAGAGTCCGTTCGTGGGAAAGACTGTCATCGTCGGCGCCAACATCGAATATTCGACGATCGATATTTCGAAGCAGGCCAACCAGTATCGGACTGAAAAGGGCTGGTTCGGCAACACCAAATTCTCATTCAAGGACATGCCCACCGGCGACCAGACTTTTGCCGGCGTGAAGTTTAATGTTTTCGAGATGCCCACTTCGCAAGTGCCGACGGCGATTATGCTAGGCGGCAAGGGGATACCGAACAACCTGCCCGAGCAGATTACGGGAATTCCGGTCAATAGGAAGGCCGACGCTCTGTTCTTCCTTCACGCGGCCAGGATCGATCAGCCGCGCAATGGCAAGGAACAAAAGGAAAATGCCAAACTGGAAATTGCCAAATATGTCGTCCACTTTGCTAATGAATCTGCCGTGGATATACCGCTGTTGCTGGATGTGAATATTGCTTCATACCTGCAGAAAGAGCCGACCGCAGTGAGCGGCGCCCAGATCGGATGGACAAGCAGGTTTGAGGGAACCGAAAATTCGGCGGTGGCATATGTAATGCAATGGAACAACCCTAAGTCGGACCAGGAGATCAAGAGCATCGATTTGGTCTATGGCAAGGACAAGAGGGCCGTGCCGGCACTGCTGGCAATCACAGCCGGTCAGACGGAAAGTAAATTAAAGTAATTTGTATTAGACATTCAGACAGGTGCGTTGCTCGTTCGTGATGGGGTCGTAAGGTGCTACGCGCGATAGCCTCCGCGTGCGGCAAGAATATCATGAGGCTGTTGCCGTTTCCGGGCGCATTATCAATCTGGATATGCCCGTTGCCCTGCCGTCCCGTAAACCATCGCCAACCCAGCCCGGTGCCCCTCCCGAGCGGCTTCGTGGTAAAGTATGGCTCAAATACGTGTGCGACAGTCGCCGCGTCCCTTCCGCAAACCCGTGTCGCACACCGTTAGCAGCACATTTAGAGTTTTTTCGTACGGCAGATTTGCCTGGTCTTCACTTCTGATTAGCTGCTGGAAGTGGCGCGTCATCCGCTTGTAGATCGCCCAATGCATATTGAATTCCATCGAGCAGAAACCTCTGAATGGTCGGTTCGCTCCAAACCGCGCCATTCCAGCCAAATGCGCTGTAAAATACTCGCCCTTGGCCTTGTTTCTTGATCCAAGCCAATGGAAAGAACTTGCTGTTGGCTCCGAGTGCGGAACTTTCCAAAGTCGTTTTATCCAAATCCAAACACAACAATGGATGCGCTGCTTTAGCGTCGAATGTATCTCCAAAATTTATAAGTACATCCTGTACCGTTACCGTCGTCCGACCTGCAAATGCTGCGCATAACTATAACTAAGGCATGGCAGAGAGCCGGTTCACTTTATCAGCCCGTCCAGCGTCCCTGTGCTGTCGGCGAAATTGTCGATGATTTTCACTTCTTCTTCCTTCGCCTGCGCGCCCTTCGCTTTCACCGTCACTCCGGCGGCTTGCAGCATCGTCAGCCACAGATTGGCCAGCGGTGTAGGGTCGGGATATTGGTGCGTGATCCCTTGTCTTATTCTGCCGCCACCGTGGCCAATCAGCATGAACGGCAGGTTCTTTCCAGAGTGGGCTGGACCCCATAGCCCGGAGCCGTAGGCGGCCAGCGTGTGGTGGATCAGCGGCTGGTCGTCATGCCCCTTCGTCTCGCACATCAGCTTGATGAAGTGCGCGACTTGTTTCGACATTTCTAGATCGAGCCGAGCGAAATCTTTTACTAGTTCGGGGCCGGTCGGATGGGTCATCGCGTGTTTGCCATAACTGGTAACTTCTTTAAGTACGTCCGGCATTTCGTAGGTGATGACGCGCGAACTATCCGTCAGGAATGCGGCATGGGCCAAGTCGAACATCGTCTGCGCGTGGCGAACGCTCGCAACACCGATCGACTCGTCGGGCCGCTCCAGTGAAATCTTGGGTTTGGGCACGTTGATCCACATCTGTTCGCGCTGGATGTTGGCTTCCACACCGCGTACGGCGTTGACCACTTCCGCCAGTTTGCGGCGGTCGGCTGCGTTCAGCTTATTGTTCAGGTTTCGTACTTGATGCAGCGTCATATCCAGAACACTCCTTTTTTCTTTGAGGCGCTGGATGCGAATGTCGGGTGGCACATCGTCTGCGCCAAAGAGGTGGTCGAAGACCTGTGCCGGCGATTGCATGGGCGATAGAGGCACGCCCTGTTCGGTCCAGGACAACCCGCCGTAGGTTGCGCCCATCGTAGGCGCGATACCCAAAGTAATACTGGGATGCCGGACGTCCTTGCCTCCCATGATCGGCGATCCCGCCGCTACCTGGTCGCACGAGACCGTATTCGAGAATCCACGCGCAGGGTCTGCAAATGTGTCGGCGCAGGTTAACAATGCGTCATGGTTTGAGTGATGTTCGCCGCGGTACCTGCGATTGGTCAAACCTTTGACAAACGAGAAGTGCTTGCGGTAGGGTTCCAAGTCGGCATGCGCCGCGGGCATCTTGTAATCGGCGCCGTCTTGTTCCGGAAACCAGCCTTCAAACTCTTTAAAGATTTCGGCCTTGCAGACAAACTGGTTGGGAATGAATCCCAACGGCACAGACATGAACATCAGCCGCGTGGGCGGCGTTACGCCATCGGCCCACGCCGTCCTGGGAAATAACGACGGGAAGAACGGAAGACCGATGGACACTCCCACGCCGGTCAGAAACTCCCGCCGGCTCCAACCTTGTTTCTCTTTTTTTTCGAGCATGAATTACCTCCCGTAGCGCCGGCGTCTCGCTGGCAATCTCATTTTATCACACGAGGCCATGCCGGCGAGACGCCGGCGCTACGCCTATTTGTTCCTGAACAATTCGCTGAGAATGACGCTTTCCACCAGCGTCGACAGTCCGTAATTTTCCGCCTCAACGCGCTCGCAGAGTCTATCCAGCACTGGCTGGTCGGAATTTTCCATGCCTCTGCCCAGCGCATAAATCATCAGTTTCTCCACGAAACACCGCGTGAATTGGTTCTTGTGGCTCATCAACTGCCGCTTGAGATCGTCTGACCCATTGTATGGCGTTCCGTCAAGCATGGTTCCTCGCACGTCCGCGTCGTGCTCCTCCCACGGCGACTGGCCTTTGTTGGGCGTGTTGGTACGCAGCACAGCCAGCTTTGCGTTCCAGGAACCCACCGCATTAAAGTTTTCCAGTCCCACGCCCAATGGATCGATCTTATCATGGCAGCGTGCGCAACTCACGATTCCGCGATGTTTGGACAATCTTTCGATGGGTGTGAGCAGCGTTCCATCTGCTTTTTCGGTGGGCGTTTTTTCCAATGCGGGTACGTTGGGCGGAGGACTGCCAGGTGAAACTCCCAACAGATTTTCCATGATGAATACGCCGCGCTTAACCAACGAACTGACCATGCCATTGGACGTCGTCATCAGCACGCTGGCCTGGGTCAGCACACCGCCGCGGTGCGAGCCGGATGAGAGTTGCACCCGCCGGAACTCGTTCCCAGCGATTCTGGGAATGCCGTAGTGGAATGCCATGCGGCCATTCAACATTGCAAAATCGGAGTCGATGAAGTTCAGGATGCTTAAATTGTTGTCCAGGAGCTCAGAAAAGAACGCCACGCTTTCGTCCTTGGCCGACTTCATAAAGACAGCGTCGGTCGCGGGAAACAGCTCCCGCGAAACCGCAAACGATTCCAATTTGTCGATCTTCAGCCACTGGGTTGTGAACGCTTCGCGGAAGGCGCGGCTGCGCGGATCCTTGATCATGCGGCGCAATTGAGCGAGAAGCTCGTTTTCGCCAAGCAGCGCGCCGCTGGCGGCACTGGCCAGCAGCGCGTCGTCCGGCAGGTCGCTCCAGAGAAAGTACGCCAGCCGCCGGGACAGCTCAAAGGCATTCAAGGGTTTGCGCCGCGCGGAATCCGTGCGCTGCTCCTCGTCCAGATACAAGAACCGGGGAGAGCTTAAAACCGCGGCCAACCCATACTTGACCGACTCTATAAAATTCTTCGACGATTCGAAATGGGACATAATAAAGTCCACGTAATCCTGGGCCATGGCTGCATCGCATTTGCAAGCATAGGCTCGTTTCATAAAGGATAGGACGATCTCTTCGGCGTAGTCGCGTGTCGGCGACGCATTCATGCCGCGCGTGAATATTCGAGACGCGGCCGGTGGAGGCCATGTGTCGTAAACCGGTCCTCGTACCGTACAATCGCCGACCAATGTACGGGGAAGTTGGTAAAATCGTGGCGACTTTATTTGATTAAGGTTCGCTGCCACTATTGAGCCTTGCTTCGTATTAATATCAAACCCAAGGAAGTCCAAGCGCTCGAAATGGGAGCCATACATGGCGTTTACGTACTCCCAAAATTGAATAGCCATTTCGACGCCGGATCGAATACGGATTGTGTAGTCTCCTTTGGGTAGAAACGCTTTTGCTTCGTATGTTTGCGGCGCATTTTGAGGGTCGTAAAGCATGAATTGGTTGACAACCTTGCTGGCACCGAAGTCCGCTATCACGCCGAGACTTTTTCCACCTTTTTCGACCAAAAACGCAACAGGCAGCGGGCAGTTGGAATCGGAAAGACAAAGACGTGCGCTGATGACATAATATCCTGGGTCATTAATTTTCACGCCGATCTCGAAATAGATCGGGTAGCCTGGGGAATTGTAACCTCTAGCCGGTTGAAAATCCGAAAGTGTCTCGTCAAGCGATTTGAGTCGCTCACTTTCCGTCGTTAATGCGGATACGATCGCGTCAATGCACTTTGGGTCATCGGCCCAGTCGATTCCTTTCTTATTGACTTCGGCAATCGTCTTCAGGCCGTAATGCGCAGCCACTATACTTTTCGTCAACCCAATGAACCCTGTATAATTATTGGTGAAAGCATTTTCGATCGTGATTGCCTTATACCGTTTTGGATCCTTGCGCAACGCCTTTACTTCTTCTGCGGCAGCGTGGCATTCTCTTCTGAACAAACCTCTCGGAGAGTCTATTGGCTGAATTTTTTTCTCCAAGACGCTGGGTGCTGAAGCTTCCGCCGTAATGGCCAACTCCAGGGTCTTTTGCGCGCTTTGCAAATACAGCTCATATAGAGATTCGGTGGTGTAGAGTCCGCTGCCCACCGTGTCGAAGCCGTAGGCGTAACCATCTGGGGGAAAACGTTCCATCTCTTGAGCCGGCACACCCAGCAAGGTCTGGATCATATTTGCATAGGCTCGGTTGTTGATGCGCCTGACCAGTGTATCACCTCCAGTTTCAAGCCGCTCCGTGTCGTAAAGATTAAGCGCATGGTCGATCCAAATCAGTATCTCGTCCTGTTCTTCGCGCGCAGGCTGAAGTTTGTTATTGGGAGGCATTGAGCCGACGCTGAGCATGTTCTTTACGTCGGTCCAAACGCTGTCATTTTCCGCGGTGATTTCACCGCTTAGATTATCGATCCGCGTATTGCCGCTGTGCATGTCTTCGTCGTGACAGCGTATGCAATATTTCTGCAAGAGCGGCCGAATATGTTCGTCAAACCCCTTCGCCAATGCGGCCTTGTCCGGAATTTCGTGGTCGCCTTGAGTGCTCGGATCGGCGGCGAGGCGAGGCACCTGACGCTGAATGCGCTGGGAATGGTCGTACAGCATGCCGGCGCCGGCGTGTGCTTGTTGCCAGCCAGAGGTTTCAAGAACACTCGGCCGATCAACGCGCTGCGCAAGAACAACATTGTGCTGCCGCAGAGCGACCTCGATCGAGACCGCACCAATTAAGAGAAGGAGGCCGGCAAGCAGTGTGCGCAAGTTAGTCGGCCTCATACCATACAATCCTCGTCAAGCCTCACCGACAAAGGGGGACAGTTTCCGCACCCGTTCTAAAATGCCGCCGAAGATCGTAATGCCAATCCAGATCCTAATTTAATAATGAACATGCCCAACTTCGCAAAGATGGATCGACCACCAATACGGTCGCCACAGCGTGTTTCGGTTTCGTTCGCGTTCATGAACGAGTCGCACATCACGCATCTGTTAACCCGTATCATATACACCATCAAATGCTTTTAAATTTAGGAAAGCCCATTTAAACTAAAATCGTGCGAGGAGTGGCATCAGCGTGGTACGCACTGAGGCGGATGACCATATTGATGTGCGCCGCCAATCTAGACTCCTTGAAGATCCTGAGTTTCAAATGAATCAAATATCACAAGTATTGACAATGCTCTCATTGCGCAGGTGCGTAGTAGGACGTATATTGCACGATAACGAAAACACAATGAGACCGAGACCTACCCCCTTGCGGCGCGTGGCGACCAAAGTGTCGACCCGGCTTCGCAGCGAACACGACACGCGTTTTCTGCGTGCATATGTGCCCAGCCTGAGGGGGCGGTCATTGCAGTAATCGACAACCAAGGTTGAGCCAGCGGCGTGAGGTCGTTATTGAAACGGCAAAGAATCTTTGTTCATTGGGTTACTCCTCGCCAATGCAATACATCGTCTTTTCGCCGCGAACGTACATCCGTTTGCCGTCAAAGATCGGAGTGGCGATGAACGGCTCCAGTGTGTTGCGCGCGATTTCCTTGCATTCGTTCCCAGGCTCGATCACCAGAGTCATTCCGTTTTTGCCGCTGACGTATAAATACTTTCCCGCGAATGCGATGCTGGGGAAGAATTCTCCACTGCTCTTGAAGTCCGCCAGCGTTTTCTCGCAGACAACCGATCCGGTCCCGGCGTCAATCGCGCTGAACGTTCCGAATTGCGTGATGGCGTAAATCATTCCGTCGTGAAAAACCGGAGACGCCCAATAAAGTATTTTCCCGAACTCATGTTGGACGGTATTGAGTTCGTTTGCTAAATTCTCGTCAACGACAGGGGCCTTGGCCTTCCAGACGACTTCAGGCCTGACGGTATCGGCGGCCATGGCGGGAAGCTTAATCGCTAGATGGCCGGTATCACGGATGAAATACGCGATACCGTTGTGAACGATCGGCGATGCACAAAAAGTAGTGCGTGCCACCGAGCTGGCCACCACGCGGCCATCGCCGATGCGCACCAGATCGCCGTAGGGCGTCAACAGCGCCGGGGTGTCGCCAATCTTGACTTCGATCGGCGTGCCATGGGAGCTCGCGACATCGGCCGTCCATTGCGTCTGCCCTGTCGCGGCATCGAATGCGGTAAGTTCATTGAGTTGAACCAACAGTTTGCCGCCAGTCAGTATTGGGGACGACGTGTGTCCATGGTGCATGATCGGAGTTTCGATGAAGCGGATCCACACCCGGTTGCCCTTTGTATCGTAGCATACGACCACACCCGTGGGGAAAACAGCATATACATTAACGCCGTTAGTCACTGGGGTACTCCCGGTATTACCAACGTACCAATAGCCTTCAGGTTGCAGGAACGGTTTCAGCAACTTCAACTTGGCAGTAATCTCCCTCAACTTTACGTATGATTCCTCCACCTTTTCCTTAAAGTCGGTGTCGTTGAGCGTCTTTTTTAGTTCGTCCAACTCGCCACGCAGTTTATTTTGTTCATTATAAATCGATTGGGCTTCGATTTTCGACTGCTGCATTTTCGCGAGCTGGCCGGCTGTTGCAACGTCCTCGAGCGCGTTGGTCTTTTCCCAGAGAATCTTGCCGGTGGTCGCGTCGATGCACAGAAGTGAGTTGGGATCGGAACAACAAAACAACAGTCCGTTCACCAGCACAGGCGATGCACTGCTTTTATTCGGCAGCGGCGTCGACCAGAGCACGTTTTTAGTGGTAGACCACTCCGTCGGAGGGTTTGCGTTGGAGTAGCAGCCAGTGCCATCCATACGCCAACCAAAGGTTTTCAATGGCTCCGATTGTTCCAGGGAACTCGCGGCCAGCCCTCTGGGGAAGAGCAACAGCATGAAAACCAACGACATGTCCAATTTCATTTTATTGAATGTGCCACTGCTCATAATTCAATTTCCTCCACTCCGCACCGTCAAGCGCAATGTATAGGCAAGACCCGTGCCGAAGTTCATTTCATCAGCCCGTCCAGCGTTCCAGTGCTGTCGGCGAACTTGTCAATGATTTTCTCCTTTTCTTCCTTTGGCTGCTCGTTTTTCTCTTTTACCGTCACTCCGGCGGCTTGCAGCATTGTCAGCCAAAGGTTGGCCAGCGGAGTGGGATCGGGATACTGGCGCGTCGCGCCCTGTTTAATTCTTCCGCCGCCGTGGCCTATCAGCATGAACGGCAGGTTCAAACGACCGTGACTGGGGCCCCAAAGGCCCGAACCGTAGGCGGCCAAGGTGTGGTGGATCAGTGGCTGGTCGTCATGGCCCTTCGTTTCGCACATCAGTCTGACAAAGTGCGCGACCTGCTTCGACATTTCCTGATCGAGACTGATCGCATCCTTCAATACATCGGGTTTGTCTTGATTATGATTCAGAGAGTGCTTCGCGGTATGCGTCACTTCTTTAAATACATCCGGCATTTCGTAGGTAATCACTCTCGTGCTATCCGTCAGGAACGCCGCGTGGGCCAAGTCGAACATCGTCTGCGCGTGCAGGACGCTTGCGATGCCGATCGACTCGTCAGGTCGCTCTAAGGATGCTTGTGGCTTTGGCACTTTGTCCCATTTCTCTTCTCGCTGAATGGCGGCCTCTACTCCGTGCACTGCGCTGACCACTTCGTCCAGCTTTTGCCGGTCTGCCGCATTTAACTTCCTATTTAGGTCTTGGATCTGACCGAGGGTCATATCCAGCACGCTCTTCTTTTGTTTGAAACGCAGCATGCGCGTTTCGGCAGGAACATCATCTTTTCCGAAAAGGCGGTCAAAGACCAGCGCTGGCGATTGCGCTGGCGAGATGGGCACTCCCTGCGCGGTCCAGGATAAGCCGCCAGTCGTTGAGCCGAATGTGGGCACGATACCCAGCGCGATACTGGGATGCCGGACGTCTTGGCCTCCCATGACCGATGAGCCCGCCGCCACCTGGTCGCACGAGATTGTATTCGAAAACGCGCGTGCAGGGTCCACCAATGGGTCGGCACAGGTCAACAGCGTGTCATGGGTGTTGTGCAATTCGCCGCGGTACCTGCGATTTGTCAAGCCTTTGAAAAACGAGATATGCTTGCGGTAGGGTTCCAAGTCTATGTGCACGCCTGGCATCTTGTATTCGGCGCCGTCTTCACCCGGAAACCAGCCCTCAGCTTTGCGTGAATCGCTCTTAGGGACAAAACCCAATGGCACAGACATAAACATCAGCCGCGTTGGCGGAGTCACGCCATCCGCCCATGCCGTTCTGGGGAACAGTGACGGAAAAAACGGAAGCCCAATCGCCACTCCGGCACCCTTCAGAAACTCCCGTCGGCTCCAACCTTGTCGTGCGCGTTGTTCGGTCATGATCTCGATTCTCCCGCATAGTCGATGTTCGATTGTGCTGCTACTTGTTCCTGAACTGCTCGCTGAGGATGATATTTTCCACCAGCGTCGCCAGGCCGTAATTTTCCGCGGCAACGCGCTCGCAGAGTTTGTCCAGCATGGACCGGTCGGAACGCTCGATGCCTCTGCCCAGCGCATAGGTCATCAGATTCTCTGCGAAACACCGCGTGAACTGATCCTTGTGCTTCAGCAACTGCTGCTTGAGTTCATCCGGCCCGTTGTACGGCGTTCCATCTAGCATGGTCCCGCTCACGTCGGCCTCATGTTCCTCCCACCGCGACTGGCCTTTTTGGGGAGCGCCGGAGCGCAGCACTTCCAGTTTTGCGCTCCATGAGCCCACCGCGTTGAAGTTTTCCAGTCCCACGCCCAATGGATCGATCTTGTCGTGGCAGCGCGCGCAGCTCACGATTCCGCGATGTTTGGACAATCTTTCGATGGGTGTAAGCAGCGTTCCGTCCGATTTTTCGGGGGCCGTATCGTCCAGCGCCGACACGTTCGGCGGGGGACTGCCCACCGGGACGCCAAGCAGTCTTTCCATGATGAATACGCCGCGCTTGACCAGCGAGCTGACCATGCCGTTGGACGTGGCCATCAGCACGCTGGCCTGGGCCAGCACGCCGCCGCGGTGCGATCCGGGCGGGAGTTGCACCTTGCGAAACTCGTTCCCTGTGACTCCAGGAATGCCGTAGTGGAACGCTATGCGGCCATTCAACATTGCAAAATCGGAGTCGATGAAGTCCAGGATGCTCGAATTAGTGTCCAGAAGTTCCGAGAAGAACGCCACGCTTTCGTCCTTGGCCGACTTTATGAAGACATTGTCGGTCGCGGGAAACAGCTCCCGCGCAACCGCAATCGAGTCCAATTTGTCGATTTTCAGCCACTGGGTTGTAAACGCTTCGCGGAAGGCCCGGCTGCGCGGGTCCTTGATCATTCGGCGTGTTTGAGCGAGAAGTTCCTTTTCGTCCAGCAGCGCTCCGCTGGCGGCGCTGGCCAGCAGCGCGTCGTCCGGCAGGTCGCTCCAAAGAAAGTACGCCAGCCGCCGGGACAGCTCAAAGGCACACAAGGGTCTGCGCCGCGTGGCGTCGGTACGCTGCTCCTCGTCCAAATACAAGAAGCGGGGCGAGCATAAGACCGCGGCGAGGCCGTACTTGACGGCTTCAACAAAATTCTTTGATCCTTCGTAATGCGACATGATCAAGTCGGCGCACGGCCTAGCCATGGCGGCATTGCAGTCGCCGGCGTAGGCGCGTTTCATGAAAGACAGGGCAATCTCTTCGGCGTACTCACGCGTCGGCGGAGCCTTCACGCCGCGCGTGAAAATTCGCGCGGTGGCCGGTGGCGGCCAAGTATCATAAAGTGGCCCACGCACTGTCATCTCACTAACTAACGCCCGAGGAAGCTGGCAAAAATCCGACGACTCCGGATCCTTCCCCATGGTATCTGTTATGCGGCCATTCACCGTCAACGCTGGCGCAATAGCTCTACTAAAATCTTTAATCTGAAAATGAGTACCATACATGGCATTAACATAACTGAAAAAATCATAGGCGGAGACGATGCCACTTTGGAGATTGAACGTGCAAGCTCCTTTCGAGGTATTGGTGCCGCTTGTCATCGCGTTATCACCACCAGTCAAAAACACTTTTGCCGTGTATGTTCCTGGCGCGTCTTGCGAATTGTAAAGCATAAACTGGCTACAAAGATATTTTCCTGCACTCATTGAAACGGGCAATGGATATTTGGAATCAAAAAGGCACAGGCGGGCGCTGATCGCATAATACCCCGGGTCGCTAATGCGCACATAGAAGCCGCTGCGGATCAAAAAATCTGACATAACTAAGGGTTGAAAATCGGAAAATGCCAGGGGCTTGAGACTCTCGATTTCGGCTTTAAGCGCCGCTACGATCGCGTCGATGCACTGGGCATCATCGGCCCAGTCGATTCCCTTCTCAATGACTTCCTTAATCGTTTTCAGCCCGTAGTGCGCGGCCACCGTTCTATTCTCCAACCCGATCAGTCCCAAATGATTATTGATCTGGCTCGGCTGATTATGGGTGATGGCATTTTCGATCGTGATTGTCTTATACCGCTTCGGATCCTTGAGCAGAGCCTTTAACTCCTCTTCGACGGCACGACGCACTGAATCAATCGTGATTGCAGGATTTTTAGGATGGAATGTTTTTTCTATGACTTTGGGAGCCGAATCTTCCGCCGTAATGGCTAAATCGAGGGTTTTCTGGGCGCATTGCATATACAATTCGTACAGATACTCGGTGGTGTAGAGCCCGTTCCCAACCGTATCGAAGCCGTGAGCCGAGCCGTCCTGGGGAAAGCCTTCGATCCCTTGCGCTGGCACACCCAGCAAGGTCTGAATCATATTGGCGTAGGCTCGGTTGTTGATGCGCCTGACCGGTGTATCGCCGCCGGTTTCAAGCCGCTCTGTGTCGTAGAGATTGAGCGCATGGTCGATCCAGGTCAGTATCTCGTCCTGTTCTTCGCGCGCGGGCTGCAGTTTGTTCTTGGGAGGCATTGAGCCGACGCTGAGCATGTTCTTAACGTCGGTCCAAATGCTGTCATTTTCAGCGTTGATCTCACCGCTGAGATTGTCGATTCGCTGCTTGCCGCTCTGCATGTCCTGGTCGTGACAGCGGACGCAATATTTCTGCAAGAGCGGCCGAATATGTTCGTCAAACCCCTTCGCCAATGCGGCCTTGTCCGGAATTTCGTGGTCGCCTTGAGTGCTCGGATCGGCGGCGAGGCGAGGCACCTGACGCTGAATGCGCTGGGAATGGTCGTACAGCATGCCGGCGCCGGCGTGTGCTTGTTGCCAGCCAGAGGTTTCAAGAACACTCGGCCGATCAACGCGCTGCGCAAGAACAACATTGTGCTGCCGCAGAGCGACCTCGATCGAGACCGCACCAATTAAGAGAAGGAGGCCGGCAAGCAGTGTGCGC
>Ga0206927_1036_pt2 | contig 32052 bp, 29 predicted proteins | sample Alteio_BWOrgHeat_60_FD_153249 | JGI IMG/M metagenome (GOLD analysis project Ga0206927, IMG submission 153249) | Enriched cells from forest soil in Barre Woods Harvard Forest LTER site, Petersham, Massachusetts, United States -... | ecosystem: Environmental > Terrestrial > Soil > Temperate forest >... | reverse complement strand
CAGGCTCAAGCCAAAATTCATATTGCCCATTGGAAATTCGCACCAGACGTTACCATCCTTTTTCGGCGGGAGGCCTAAGAATTCGCTGTAAAATTCCCGTGCCGCATCCATATCCCGCACCTTCAGGTATATCGAGCGGACGCGGAAGATTTTCGGCAATATCGGAAGCCTAACCACCCGTTCTGGCGGCAGTTTCATGCCGTCACGCCGGTTATTGTCGGTACGCGCCTCGGCGACATACATCGGCAATATCCAGTTTTTATTCTGCAGATTGCGGCGGTCGCTCCGCGCGCGGCGCGTCCAAGTACGGCGGCGCTCCTCCTTGCCGCCCTTTCTTTTATCCATGGGCATAGACACTGTTGTCAAAGAAGTGCCCGCTTTTCTTAAGTAGATCATAAGCTTCGGCAATGCGCTTGAATTCATCATCCCCGGCTTTGGCGATGTCCGGGTGGTGGCGCTTGGCCAGCTCCCAATATCTTTCGCGGATTTCCAGCAGTGTCACCGGATATTCCAGGTTCATGACTGCAAGCGCTTTCCGCTCTGGTTCCGGCGGCGCGGCTGGTGTAAAATTAAAAACCGAATCGGCAAACATCGAATCGGTGAAAACCGGATCGGCTTTGAATCGGAATCGGTAAGACCTTAATGGTTTGGTCGGGCGATGGCCGGTCTCAGCCTCTTTCTGGAAATTCTCGATCTCCCGCATGCTCATGCCACCGAAGAAATCCCACGCCGAATTATAAGCACGGACATGCTCCAGGCAGAAATAAAGTTTTTCCCGCGGCTCATCATTATCATGCATAACTTTATGCAGTGGCGCCGGGTATCCAGCGGCATTGGCGCAACCCGACCAGCAGCAGGAATCGCCGTTATTCCGGCTGTAATCTATCTCAATCCGTTCTACTCTAGGATTTCTCCGCATAGGTGAAAAATACCACGAATGGAGGCTGAAAAACAGGATTTTTTCTAGGATTTACTTCCGCCGAGCTTTTATTTTCGGCCTTTTTGTCGCCCGAGCGCCTTTCGCCGCTATATTCGCCAGCAGCGGGCTAACTGCATCGGCACCGGCGGTTTCCTTGCTCGAAACCTTGATCATTTTCCCGGATTTGCCGTTCCAGCGGTAAGTGGTAACGATAGTTTTCGTGCCGGTGGTTACGATGTCGCCGTTGCCGAGCTGTAACACGTCACAGCCGCTTTTCAGCGCTGCCGATATTATACCGAGCGATTCATCCATGTACCTGGGCGCTGCCATGAAATCGCCGCCATCCCTAGCCTTTGCCAAGGGTCTTTTTGCCTTTCTGGATTTTTTCATTTTTGTCATGCGTCGCATTATCTAGCCCTGAATGTTTGTAGTCAAGCAGTCATTCAAGCAGCCCCGGTATTGCGGCCAAGGGTTGCCTGGACGGCAAATGGGCCATCATGCCAGGTTAGTGTTGTGGAGTTGGTGACGCTTTTCAAATCGAATTCGATTTTTTTTAAGTATTCCAGTTCAGTGGTTTTTTCCTTTGGTGTTTGGATGGATAGCGTTTCAATCGGCACTTTCATGGAAAGTTTGTGATCAGCCTTGAATTTCCTAACTTCGTTCAATATGGCAACCGCCGTGATTCCAACCATTTCTTCGAGTTCTGAAACCGGATAATCATGTGCTAGCGGCCATTTGTTTTTGCTGTGTATAGAGCCCCGGCTCTTAAATATGCTGGAATATAATTCCTCGGTTATATGCGGCACGAACGGTGCGAAAAGCCGGAGGATGCCATCCAAACAATGGTAAATAGTGTGGATGGCGGATGCCGAATTTCCACCCGACTCGCCATAGGCCCTGGCCTTTACCATCTCCAGATAATTATCGCAAAAATCATTCCAGAAAAAATCCTCAATCGCCACCCGTGCATCGCAATATTCAAACCGCTCGAACTCTTCCATTGCCTTTGCGGTTGTCCGGTGCAGCCGGGTAAGTATCCATAAATCGAGCGGCTCGGAGATTATGCCTTTGCTAGCGTCTTCTGCTGCAGTTCCGGGTTTTTTCTTGATATTTTCTAAATGCTGACCGGCGAATTTCGCGGCATTCCATAATTTATTCACCAGCTTCTTTCCGATTTTGAGCAAGTCTTCGGAGAAGGCCGTATCGGCGCCAAGCCGGGAAGTCGAAGCCCAATAGCGCACCGCATCCGCGCCTTTTTCCTCGATCAGAGCCACGGGAGTCACCACATTGCCTTTGGATTTGCTCATTTTGGTTTTATCGGCAGCCAGGCACCAGCCGGAAATCATGAGGTTCCGCCAGGGAATGGTGTTTTCATGGAGGTAGGCTTTCACAATCGTATAAAACGCCCAAGTCCTGATTATTTCGTGCGCCTGCGGCCGGAGATCAGCGGGGAATAATTGTTTATGTCGTGCAAAATCCACCGCGTATTTTTGGTTTATTGCTTTACTCGAAAGTTGTGGGGAGATGGATGATGTGGCCCAGGTGTCGAGGACGTCTTTGTCGGGAGTGACAGTAAAAACTTCTGAAGGATTTTCTTTATTGGTTGCAAACCATATTCCAGCTTCTTTCGCAATTTCGTAATCCTCCGAAGAAAATCGGAAATTAGGAAATTCTTGTAACGGATCTACTGGTAATACCTCAGATGGCGCAATAAGATATTCGTCTGCTTTGTTAAGAGTTTTATTATTTGGATCGTTATTAAATATATACCATGCTGGAATCGGAACCCCGAAATAGCGCTGGCGGGAGATACACCAATCTTCTTTCAGGCCATCAATCCATTGGTCGAGCCGAAGCTTCATCCATTCTGGATGCCAGTTGCATTCCGCCGATTTCTTTTTCAGCGCGTCCTTTTTATCCATAATCCGCACGAACCATTGGTGCGTTGGAATAATTTCAATCGGCGTTCCCGAACGCTCCGCACATTTTACCGTGTGGGTGATGGGAGTTTGCTTCAGCAGTTTATTTTCAGCTTGGAGTAGTTCAATGACTTTGGCATTTGCCTGTTTGGGCTTTAGCGTAACAATTTTCTCAAAAGCCGAGATTGTTGAATTAATATCAACGGTGTTTCTCGCATTTAAACCTGAGCTATCTTTTCTCCCATCCTTTCCTGCCAGAAACCACAGACCGTCTTTTATATTATTTGTATGTGAATGCCCTCCTATTCGAACTCTCCCGTCCAAATCTAAAATACACCGCATCGGTAGCCCATGCTTCCGCCACCATTCCTTATCCGTATCGTCACCAAACGTGCAGCACATAACGATGCCGGTACCCTTGTCTTTTTCCACCAATTCATCCGCGATCATCGGAACTTTCACACCGAACAATGGGGTGATTGCGAATTTGTCTTTGTATTTGGCTGCATTCGGATCTTCTGGGTGATACATCACCGCAACGCAAGCGCCGAGCAGTTCTGGCCGGGTAGTGGCAATAACCAAAGGTGAGCTATCCTCAAGTGTGAACTCAATCTCATTCATCACGCCAGGCAATTCTTTGTTTTCAATCTCCGCCTGGGCTATCGCGGTTTGATCAACCCAATCCCAATATGTCGGGCGGAAATCCCGGTAAATATGGCCTTTCTCATATAAATCCAAAAAACTCATCTGCGAAAGTTTGCGCGATTCTTCGGAGATAGTTTGATATTCCTGCGTCCAATCTACCGAAAGCGCAGTGGATTTGAATAGCTTGCGGAATTCATCCTCTGCTTCTTTAACCACATCCTTGCAGTCTGCGATGAAATCTTCGCGGCTTGGATATTGCGCGGCCTTTTTTCCCTTCACTTTTTCTACCAACCGCTCGGTTGGAAGCCCATTATCATCAAACCCCATCGGATAAAAAACATCCTTGCCCTGCATCCGCTGATAGCGCGCGATGAAATCTGCCTGGGTGTAGCTGAATATATGCCCCATATGCAGCAGCCCGGAAACGGTGGGCGGCGGGGTATCTATAGTGAAGTTATTTTGTTTGACTCCTCCCGGCTTCCACCGATAAGTCCCCTCCCGCTCCCAATATTCCTGCCATTTTTTCTCGGCGGATTTGTGATCGTAGTCGCCGCTCATTTCTCTATAGTGCAGGATGCTTTATTATTGGGGCAGCATTTCAGCGAGATCAGATAATCAAGCGAGAGATTCCCCGGCCCATAGCAAATCGGCACCAATAACAGCAGCGCCCAATAAATATGATCCGGATCATGGCTGTAAGTAAATTCGATTACGCCGACTAGGCACAACAATGCGAGGCCGGCAAAGCGCGTTGCCAGGCCAAATGCCAGCAACACCGAGCCGCCGATTTCAACCCCAGTTGCCAGATAAGCGGCGATAGCCGGTGGAAGCAGCGGCACTTTATATTCATTGGCGAAAAGATCGAGGGTGGAACTCCAAGTCGCCAGCTTCAAAGTGCCGGATTTCCAGAAAATATCGGCAACGACCAGCCGGATTGCCAGATTTAACGGGCAAGTCAGGCGTTTCAGCCAGCAGCAGGAAAACCCACAGATTTTTTTGATGGCGCCCCTTACCGGACAACCGGTTACCTCGCAATTTTCCTGCATAATCCCCTCTAATTAATATTGATGAAAACGCCGTTCAGAATATGCCGCTCTAGGCAAATATCAAGCGGGAAATCTGCCCCCGCCGCTTCATAGGCCTTATAAATCTTCGCGCCAGCTTGCAAACTCTCAAGGAAAACGTATTCCGGATGAGTAATAGAATGCAACATGACGCGAGTTTCCGGGCGGAGCAACAATACCTGGCAGCCGCCGGAATCGAGGCTTATTTCCGCGCCGGTATCCTTTATGTTCGCCAGCCAAATTTCATCTATGGGATATTTCGAGGAAAACAGTTTAGCCGTGGGGTGCAGCTGCAATTTTATTTTTAGATAATCTTCTGATTTTAATTCTAGAAACGCTTCCGCTGCCAGCGCAGTCGCATTTTCCGCCAGTGCCGATTGCTGATAAACCCATTCGAATTTTGCAACATCGGGAAGATACGGCAAGTTTTCCACCGGGGGGAAGCGATCAAGAAACTGGGAAAAATTTTCCCCATATTCATCCATATCACCGGACTTAGGCCAATTATTTTGGATGAATTCATGCGCAGCATATTTGAAAAACCCCTCACCAACCAGTTTTTCTGTCACCGGATAAGTCAGCTGCAACACTTGCGTCAGCGCGGCGAAGCTATTGTTGCGGTAGATTGCCAATAGGTTTTCCGCGGGGATTTTGCCTTTTATCAAAGGCGCGATATCTGAGGTTTTTTCTTCCGTGAGGGCTGAAGCGAAAGCCCTTTGCAATTTTTTAAGCATATTGCATTTCCATTATCTCCGCCGCTTTCTCGGCTTCCGCGAGCAACACGTCCAGTTCCGGCACATCGGTATCCCATTCGACTAATGTCGGTTTTGCCCCAATTTTTTTGACCGCTTCCCGGTATAATGCCCAAACGCTAGGATGCACCGCGCTGCCATGATCGTCGATCAGTATCTCCTGCCCGGCGATTTCCGTGCGTGTGAATCCAGCCAAATGAATTTCTCCAACTGCCGCACACGAGATTTTCTCCAGATATTCTTGTCCGGAAAATCCATGATTCGTGGCGCTCACGAAAATATTATTCACGTCCAGCAATACCCCGCACCCGGTAATTTTGGCGATTTCCGCCAGAAATTCCGGCTCTGGTATGTCCGATTCGGGAAATTCCAGATAGGTCGATGGATTTTCGATCAATATTTTTCGACCGAGGAATTCTTGAGTTTTTTCGACGTTAGCACAAACTATTTCCAACGTTTCCTCGGTCAGCGGTAATGGTAGTAAATCGGCCAGAAATTTTTCGCCCATGCGGCTCCAGGAAAGATGGTCAGAAACCAGGAACGGCTGAAATATTTCAATGAATTTTTTTATTTTCTCGAGATGATTTTGGTCCACTCCATCAGCGGAGCCAAGCGATAAACCTACGGAATGAGCGGAAACCGGGTAATGTTCACGTAAACCTAACAGGCATTCATGCGCATATCCGGCAGGGGCAAAAAAATTTTCGGTATGGACTTCCAAGAACCCAAGGGAAGGGCGGCGTTCCTTTATCTCTTTAAAATGCCGGTGCTTGAGGGCAATACCAGGAAGCATTTATAAATAAAACTGATGATAAAAAAAGCAAGCGGGACTAGAAGGTCTCGCTTGCTTTTATAAAAACGATTAAAAATTAGCTTGCTACCGTGCCACCTTTAATTTTAGCGCAAGTTCCAGCCGGTAAATTCAGCCAGCCGCCTTCCTTTCCTTGACCGGCGCAAGAATTGGCAGCGGTTTTGCAATCGTTCTTACCGGCTTTAGCTATGCCAGAGCACTTTTCCATGCCGACAGACTTTGTTTCGGTCTTTACTTCAGTTTTAGTTGTCTCGGTAGCATAGGCGGTTGCGGCCAGACCCAAGGTCATTGCGCCGACAAGGCCTATGAATTTTGCGGTATTTTTCATTTCGTTCTCCTTTTTATGTTGAAAATCAAATGGGTTATAACCCGGTATTTTCAATAATGCAAAAGTTTCACAGTGTCACCAGGAAAAGTTATTGCGAAATGTCCTGCGCAACTAAAAGTTGAAATATGTGGATATTTTTCTATTGCTTATATCGCGTTATAGTTGTATACAAATGTATGGCTTTGATCAAATTCTTTCTCTATTTATTTCTCATCCTCATCAGCCCGGCGATGCTGCTGCCAGTAGCCATCGCTTCACTGTTCAGTCCGTCTGTGCTGGAACCAGAGGACGCGGTTAACAATAATCTGGATTAGTAGGCGATTTTCATTATATTCGTTGGCTTTATTCTGACGAATATGACCAAACCTTCTCCCAAGCTTGCCGCAAAGCCATACCCGGAAGTAAATCCTAGCCCCGATTTCTCGAAAATCGAGGAAGGGATATTGGGATTTTGGCGGGGAGATGGGACGTTTCAAAAGTCGATAGAGTGTAGAGTGCAGAGTGCAGAGAATGGAACTCAGCACTCGCCACTAAGCACTCAGCACTCCAAAAACTTCGTCTTCTACGATGGCCCGCCATTCGCCAACGGCTTGCCGCATTACGGCCATTTGCTAACCGGATTCGTCAAAGATATTTTCGCCCGTTATCAAACCATGAAGGGCAAAAAAGTCGAGCGCCGGTTCGGCTGGGATTGCCACGGCCTGCCCGCTGAAATGGGGGCTGAAAAAGAACTCGGCATCGCTGGCCGGCAGGAAATCGAAAAATTCGGCATCGCGAAGTTCAACGCCCACTGTCGCAAATCGGTGATGAAATACACCCACGAATGGGAATATTACGTCACCCGCCAGGCGCGCTGGGTCGATTTCAAAAACGACTACAAAACCATGGATTTGAATTACATGGAATCGGTGATGTGGGCGTTCAAAACGCTGTATGACAAAGGCCTGATTTACGAATCCCACCGCGTAATGCCCTATTCCTGGGCGATGGAAACCCCGCTCTCCAATTTCGAAACGCGCATGGATAATTCCTACCGCGAGCGGACGGATAAAGCGGTGACGGTGGCGTTTATATTAAATAATATTCCCAATTTTATTAGTAGTCCTAGCTTGATGGCAGTAGGAGCCGATCCTGCGGTATTATTACCAGTTCTTTCTAATGTAAGAAAATGCAGAGTCTTGGCTTGGACAACAACTCCATGGACACTACCTAGTAATTTAGCTTTAGCTGTAGCAAAATCACTTCATTATGTATGTAGAATTGAAGGTGATACTTGCATAATTCAATCTGTAACTTCTTCACATTTATTTGACAATGTTGCTCGTAACTTTGACCATGCTTCGCAAGACCAACCTATATATTTACAACAAGATGGTGCGATTTTAGTTATAATTAAGGGCTCTGACTTAATCGGACTTTCCTATCATCCCCTGTTTCCTTATTTCCCGAATCACAAGCACGCTTTCCGCATTTTGGATGGGAGTGATTTTATTAGCGATGCAGAGGGCACCGGCATCGTCCACCTCGCCCCCGGATTCGGCGAGGATGACCAGCGGGTGTGCGAGGCCAACGGAATAGAACTCGTCTGCCCGGTCGATGAACGTGGCAGATATACCGATGAAATTTTTGATCTGCCGGATTTGAAATTGAAAGGCCTAAACGTCGCCGCCGATAAAAATAAAAATCCCGATGAGCCATATAAACCGGAGCAGCTGGAAAAATACGGCCTGGCGAATTTACGCATCATCGAATGGCTGAAAAAAACCGGCGCGTTAATTCACCAGGAAGATTTCAAACACAATTACCCGCATTGCTGGCGCACCGATACGCCGTTGATATACCGCGCGCTGCCAAGCTGGTACGTCGAAGTCACAAAATTCCGTGACCGGATGGTGGAATTAAACCAGCAAATCAACTGGATTCCCGGGCACATCAAAGACGGCCGGTTCGGCAAATGGCTGGAAGGTGCCAGGGATTGGTCGATCAGCCGCAACCGGTACTGGGGCTGCCCGATTCCGATTTGGCGGAGCAAATCCGGGAAAATAAAAGTGTTCGGCAGCATCGCGGAACTGGAAAAAATTTCAGGCAAAAAAATCACTGACCTGCACCGGCCATTCGTCGATGAAATCGTGATAACGGAGGGCGGCGAGGAATACGCCCGAGTCCCCGACGTGCTTGATTGCTGGTTCGAATCCGGCGCGATGCCGTTCGCGCAAGTGCATTATCCGTTTGAAAACAAGGATTGGTTCGAACGCCATTTCCCCGCCGATTTCATCGTGGAATATGAAGCGCAAACTCGCGGCTGGTTTTATACTTTGATGGTCTTGGGAACGGCGTTGTTCGACAAGCCGCCGTTCAAAAATTGCATCTGCCACGGCGTGGTTTTGGACGATAAGGGCCAGAAATTATCCAAGCGCCTCAATAATTACGTCGACCCGAAGGAAATCTTCGGCCAGTACGGCGCCGACGCCCTCAGGTGGCTGATGTGCGCCTCGCCGGTAATGCACGGCCACGAACTCCACATCGATAAAGACGGCAAATTCATCCGCGACGCGGTGCGGCTATACATCAAACCGATCTGGAACGCCTATAATTTCTTCACGCTTTATGCGAATGCAGATGGGGTAAAGGCGGAATTTAGTTCTGGTTCCGATAATTTGATGGATGGGTATATTTTAGCGAAATGCCGCGATGCAGTGGCGCAGGCGAAGACTGCACTGGATAGTTTTGATACGCCGAAAGCCTACAAATCAATTCAGGATTTCTTTGAGGTGCTGAATAACTGGTATATCCGTCGCAGCAAAGAGCGTTTCTGGAAATCCGGACATGATAACGATAAGCAGACAGCATACAATACGCTCTATACTTTGCTGCATGTAATGTGCCGTACTATGGCGCCATTGCTGCCGCTGGTTTCGGAGGAAATCTACCGGGGATTGACAGGAGAAGAAAGCGTCCATCTCACTGAATTTCCTAAGATGGGGACAATAGAAAATGTGGAGTTCGATGGCCAAGCCTTCGATAAAGGTGATTTTGAGATTATTAATATCATACAAAATATGGATAAGGTCAGGGAAATCTGCAATGCCGCGCACGCGGTAAGAAATGTCGAAAATATCCGCATCCGCCAGCCATTGGCAAAACTCTCTGTATATTCCGAATCTAACTCCACAAAGTTTAGCGAAGTTTTTGGCTGGGATAGATATTATGAAGAAATTATCCGTGATGAAGCTAATGTTAAAGAAGTGGCCTTTTCAGAGAACCTCGCTGGCGTCGCCGTAAAGCGTTTGGAAGTAAATGCCCGGCAGGCAGCGAAAAGAAAAGAAATTGCCGAAAAAATGAAGCAAATTATTCCGGCAAGCAAAAAAGGTGAATGGAAATTGACAAAAATTGATGATTTAGGGATTCCTATTGAAGTAGAAGTGGCGGGAGAAATTTTAGTAAATACTTACTATACCGATGAAGATGGGGAAGTGGATTATCAATTCAGTATTAAACTAGAGCCAAAAGATAAAAAGGGAGCATCCCCACTCTCCACCAATGATGCCCTCGTCATCCTCGATCTTACCATTACTCCGGAACTGGAAATGGAAGGCATCGCGCGGGACGTGGTGCGGTTTATCCAGCAATCGCGGAAAGATGCGAACCTGAACATCGCCGACCGTATTGTGGTTTCAATCCGTGCCGAAGGGAAAATTGAGGAGGCGATAAAAGCTAATAAGGCATATATAATGGAGCAAGTCTTGGCTGCATCGTTGGAGTTGGGCAAGGCAGAAGGCAAGCATAAATTCGAAACTGAACTGGACGAAGGAAAAATCAACCTGGAATTTTCAGTGGTGTAAATGACAAAGAAAATCGCAATAATCGGCGCTGGTGCATGGGGAACGGCCTTGGCGATAAGAATCGCCGCAAACGGCTATGAAACAATACTCTGGTCCCGGAATTCCGAACTTGCGCTCCACATCAACAAAGCCCAGGAAAATAAACCATATCTGCCGGGGATAAAACTCCCGAAGAATATAAAAGTGGTTTCCGATTTTGCCGATATTTCTGCGGCCAAGGGGATTTTCCTGGCGGTTCCCTCGCAGCATTTGCGGGAGATTTGCGAGCAAATAGCCACCAACGCCCCCCTAATCATTTGCTGCAAAGGCATCGAGGAAAATTCGTTGAAGTTGATGAGTGAAATAGTGGAAGAAATATTCCCAAAAAATCCTGTTGCCGTTTTATCCGGCCCGAATTTTGCCTCGGAAATCGCCGCAGGATTTCCCGCCGCCGCCACGCTTGCCTGCGAAAATAAAAAAACCGGCGAAGAAATCGCAAAAATCTTGGCCAGCAATATCTTCCGCATCTATCAATCGACCGACATAATCAGCGCGGAAGTGGGCGGCGCGGTGAAAAACGTTATTGCTATCGCCTGCGGCGTTGCCATGGGCAAAGACTATGGCGAAAACGCCCGCGCAGCACTGATCACCCGCGGGTTGGCCGAAACCATGCGGCTGGCGGTGAAACTCGGCGGTAAGCCTGGAACCTTGATGGGACTCACCGGAATTGGCGATTTGGTGCTTACCTGTTCATCTTTAAAATCGCGTAATATGTCCCTGGGCTATGAATTGGGAAAAGGCGGAGATCTGGCAAAAATCCTTAAAAACCGGGGGCATAAGGTGACCGAGGGTGTAGCAAGTGCCCGGTCAGTAGCCATGCTTGCAAAAAAACTTGGCATAGAAATGCCGATTTCTGCCGCAGTTTATGCTATACTGCATGAAGGGGCGGATATAGATAAAACCGTATCAGCGCTCCTTGAGCGAAGCCCGAAGGAGGAATTTTAAGTGCCGATCATAATACCACCGAATGATTTTGCCCGTGATCCGGGTGCGGAAAATTTGCTCTCGATGTTCCGGCTGCTGATGAGCGATGTCTTTTCGCCAAAGGGCGAGATTTGCCTGGGATTGGAAGGCATCGAAGGCGGCTTCAAATTCCGCGACCGCATAATCAACCCGATCGTGCAGGAATATTTTGCTAATGCTTTTTCAAGAGCTCAGATGATCGCCGATAATTGTGCGGTGATGAATGCGGTGGGTGGCCTGCCGCCAATGCACCCACTGGCGGAATCAGATGACATCCCAGCATTTTTCCGCAAAGCTTTGGCACGCTCGATATTGGATTGCCATCAGGGCGTGCTCGAATTAAACGGGCTTTCCAAGGAACTGCTGGAAGAAACTAAGGGTAGAAGCGGTTTTTCGGAAGAGCAGGATATAAATATAGATGAACTCTGCGGGCGGGTGAATGATGGTTATACTTTGAGTGTCACCATCAATCGGCAATTGGAGCCTACTCTGGCAGAGGTGCTTGATAAAACCATAGGCCTAAAGGGGGTATAGCAAGTAGCCATCTAAATCCCCAACTCCTCCTGGTTCCCGGGGATTACCCTTTCCTTCGGGAGAAAGATGCTGACCTTGGTGCCGACGCCTTCCAGGCTTTCGAGTTTTAAGGATCCGCCATGCAGCTCGGCCAGCATTTTACATAATGGCAGGCCGAGGCCGGTGCCCTCATGGGTGCCCTCCTTATGAATTTGATTATGCACTTGGCCGAATACCGAGAGTGCCTTCGGTATATCCGCTTCCGCCATACCGATACCGGTATCGGCAACTGCCATGACGAAACCGCCTTCGTTGCCGATGAAGCCGCTTATATTGATGCTGCCGCCCTTGCCGGTGAATTTCAGCGAGTTGGATACGAGATTCAACAATATCTGTTTTATTTTCCGCTCGTCGGCACGGATTTTCGGTAAATTCTTAGGCGTATTGACGGTGATTTTTATCTCTTCGGCCTTGGCTTTTTCGGCGAAGATGCGAAGCACTTCCGCAACCACCTGGGATATATCAACCTGACCCTCTTTGAGTAACATGCGCCCGGCTTCAGCCCGCGAGAATTCTAGGATGTCGTTTATCAAGTCAAGTAGGTGGTGGCCGCAGAGAGTTACGTCATGGATGCGGTCGGCCTGCTTTTCGTTTAATGGCCCGAAATAGCCGCCCTGCATCATCTCGGAAAACCCGATGATGGCATTCAAGGGCGTCCTAAGTTCATGGCTCATATTGGCGAGGAATTCGGATTTGGCCTGGCTGGCGGTGATGGCAGCTTTTTCCGATTTCTCGACCCGCTGCATCTGGCCGGACATGGCAGAGGCGAAATAACATATCACCCCGGCAAATGCGCTGAATATCAGCAGGAATATAATGTCATGGGTGCGTGCCTGCCGCCAACCAGCGAATATATCACCGCCATAGGCCACGGTTGTAATGGCGATATGCAGGTTGGGAATGGATTTCACAGTGTAGATGCGGAAAAGCCCATCCGGGTTATCCCGATCCACCATCGATACGGCCTTCTGCACTGGCGCAGCTGCGCCTTGTTGGCCGAGCATCTTGGCGGTGAAACCTTCCTCGGAGCTGTCCAGCATATTGATCAGGAGCCGGCTTTCCTGCCCGTTTTCGTAGAAGAGCGCCATTTTCTCGGCTTTACCGGTGGTGACGGAATTAAAAAAACCCGTCAGGTATTTATTATCCACCAGCGCCAGCACCACCCCGCCGAACGCGCCGTTTATCTTGGTGATTCTCCGGCTCATCATCACCAGCCCGTGGTCGCTTATCCATTTATCCTTGGAGACATCGAAATAAACGTCCTGGTCGCCGATGTCCTTGTGTATATAAAATATTTCCTTGTCGACGATGGATTCCTTACCTTCAAACCAGGTTTCATAGCCTTTCTTGCGGTAGATGAGCTTGATGTTGCCGTTTTCGTCAGCGAGCAGCATGGCGGAAATCTGAGGCGTTTCATCAACCCAGAGCATGAAGTTGTTGTAGGTATCCTCGGTCAGGTTGTTACCGAACAGGGCGTTGAAATATTGCCGCTCGACGGCGCGGCGCAGTGTCAAATCAGCGGCGAGAAACGTAAGTTCCACATGGTCTGAAAGAATATTGGTGAGTCGTTCGGAATCGGCCTTCCCGATCTCCACGGCCTTTTGGTGACCGGAAATCGCCCGATAGGTTATAATTGTGCAGTTGAGCAAGATTATGATGCCGCTTAATACTATCAGCAGCTTGCTTATCGGCAGTTTTTTATGATCGTAAAAAATCACCTTCATTCCTTCCAAACAAATTTTAATATGAATAATTTTGAAAAATATAGTAAACCCTACTATTAAATAGGAAAATGGTTAATAAAAGGTTAATACAACCGCTTTTTTAAAAAATAAATGGTCTCAAGAGTAAAAACCGTTGCATTTCAGGGTATTGAGGCGATAGAAATCGACGTTCAGGTACATCTTTCGCCGGGATTACCCTCTTTCAGCGTTGTCGGATTGGCCGATAAGGCGGTGGCGGAAAGCCGCGAACGGGTGCGGAGCGCCTTGCATTCCATCGGCCTTGCCGCCCCGGCGAAACGGGTGACAGTGAACTTAGCCCCCGCCGACATGCAAAAGGAAGGCAGCCATTTCGACCTGGCGATAGCCCTCGGCCTGCTCTGCGAAATGCAGGTATTGCAGCAATATATGCTGGATAGTTATATCGCCATGGGTGAGTTAGCGTTGGACGGCGGTTTGGGTCCGGTATCCGGCGTAATCCCGGCGGCGATAGCAGCGTCTAGCAGCGGTCGTGGTGTCATCTGCCCAAAATATAACGGCCCGGAAGCGATGTGGGCCGGGGATATTGAGGTACTCGCACCCCCTCACCTGCTTTCGATCATCAACCACTTCAAAGGCAGCCAGTTTATAACCCCGCCGGTTAGACCCGAGCCGGTTAATGATACTTCCCCATATCCCGATCTTTCCGGTATCGTCGGCCAGGAAACCGCCAAGCGCGCCCTGGAAATCGCGGCATCCGGCGGGCATAATATTTTGATGGTCGGCCCTCCCGGCGCCGGAAAATCCATGCTCGCCCGGGCGCTCTCCGGAATTCTGCCGCCGCTTGCACCCAAAGAAATACTCGAAGTGAGCATGATTGGCTCAATCGCCGGAACCATCCGCGAAGGCCGGATTTCCGGGCATCGCCCGTTCCGCGATCCCCACCATTCTTGTTCAATGGCGGCGATGGTAGGCGGCGGAGTGCGCGCCAAACCGGGTGAAGTGACGCTCTCGCACAATGGCGTTTTGTTCCTGGATGAATTGCCGGAATTCCCGCGCCAGGTTTTGGATTCCTTACGCCAGCCGGTGGAAAATGGAGAGGTGACAGTATCGCGCGCCAATTCGCACGTTACTTATCCGGCCAATTTCCAATTAGTCGCGGCGATGAATCCGTGCCGTTGCGGCCATCTCGACGATGCCGCGAAAGCCTGCGGCAAGGCGCCGCGCTGCGCCACTGAATATCAATCGCGCATTTCTGGGCCGCTGTTCGATCGGATTGATATGAACATTGATGTCCCGGCGGTGGAAATAAAACAAATCCAGGCGAAGCAGGGAACATTGGAACCAAGCGCTAAGGTCGCTGAAAGAGTTAAGAAAGTGCGCGATATGCAAAACGAGCGCTATAAAAATAGCAATACCCGCAACAATTCGGACCTGGAGGGCGATCTGCTGCAAAAATTCTGCGCTCTCGATGATGAATGCCAGGAATTGCTGGTGCGCGCCGCCCAACAATCCGGCATTTCCATGCGTTCATACAACCGCACCCTGAAAGTTGCCCGCACCATTGCCGATATGGAAGGTGCATCCTCCATCGCCAAGCCGCATCTTGCTGAGGCTATTGGATATAATCGCCGGATGGTAGCTTAGAAATGTCTACCATCTTCGCTGAATCGACCGCCAGGGGAAGGGCGGGAATAGCGGTAATTCGCATTTCCGGGCTGGATTCTGGCAGAGCATTGCTGAAATTGGGAATCAAAAAAATCCCCACTCCACGCCGGGCTATTGTGGCGAAGATATATGGCAGTGGCGAAATAATCGACGAAGCTATGATCCTCTGGATGCCAGCACCACACAGCTTCACCGGGGAGGACGTGGCGGAAATCCACTTGCATGGCAGCCGCGCCGCGGTGAATATTTTATCGAAAACATTGTTGGATATGGGTTTGCACCCCGCCGAACCCGGCGAATTCACCCGCCGTGCTCTGCTGAACGGAAAAATGGATTTGACTGAGGCCGAGGGACTCGCCGATTTAATCGATGCCGAAACCAAAGCGCAGCAAAAACAGGCCGTCCGGCAGATGCAGGGCGAACTTAAGGAATTATACGAAGGCTGGCGGGAAAAAATCATCTCCGCCCTCGCCCACATCGAAGCCTATATCGATTTTCCTGATGAAGATTTGCCCCCTGGCTTGATCGAAGATTTTATTAGAAAAATCAAAGAATTATCCTTCTCCATCGCCGGGCATTTGAACGATAACCGGCGCGGCGAAATCATCCGGCGCGGGTTCCGCATCGCCATCGTCGGCGCGCCGAACGTCGGCAAGTCAACACTGCTCAACTGGCTGGCTAGGCGCGATATCGCCATCGTTTCCTCACATCCCGGCACCACCCGCGACGTCATCGAAGTGAACTTGGACTTAGCCGGATTCCCCGTCACCATCGCAGACACTGCCGGAATCCGCGAATCTGAAGACGCAATCGAAATCGAAGGTGTCCGCCGCGCTAAGCTCCATGCCGAAGAATCTGATATGAAAATCGTGATGCTTGATGCCGCTGAATATCCCGATTTCAATAAGAAGTCGCTGGATTTGATTGATGAGAATAGTTTGGTGGTGGTGAATAAGTGCGATTTGAAGAAGGTGGGCAAACCCTACCTCCCCATCTCCTTAAAAGTCCAAACCGGCCTGGGCGAATTGCTGTCGGCAATCGCAAAAATATTGGAAGAGCGGCTAGCACCGAGCGACGCACCGCAAATCACCCGTCACCGGCACCGCACATTATTATCTGAAACCCTTACTCATTTACAAAACCTTGAAAATCCTGGAATATTCAAGATCATTGAACTCGCCGCTGAAAATCTTCGCGCCGCCGCTGCTGCCATCGGCAAAATTACCGGGCGGATAGATTTAGAGGAAGTGCTGGATGAATTGTTTAAGAGTTTTTGTATTGGGAAATAAAAACTTACCGTACCCGGCAGATCTGCAGCAGGGAATCGGCGCAGATTAATTCGGGGGTAGTGGCGCGTTTACAGTCCAGCTCAGCTCTGAGCAATATTTCCACTACTTGATCAAGCTTGTTCCCGGATTTCGCCCAAAATCCTAGGTGGCGACGGAAGTGCGGCAGGTTTTTCCAGAAAACCGGCGGCTTGAGCGAGGCTATCGCCTCCTGCTCGGGGCTTCGGTTCCTGACCTTGCCGTAAACAATATTTATCCTATAGAAATAACCGAGCAATTGCCGGATTATCCTAACCGGCTCGATACCCTGGGAGATGGATTTGGCAAATAGCCGGAAAAGTTTTGCCGGGTCGCGGTCAGCCACCGAAATACACAGCTCGTCCAGCGATGCCTCGACAGAATCGGCGAGCAAAACCTCAATATCCGACAGGGTTATCTGGCTATCTTCGCCTTTGAAAATGAATAGTTTTTCTAGCTCGGAATTCAGCACCATACGGTCGCCGACCAGCCGGGCGGCTAGCGTTTCAATGACGCCGTCATCCCAGGTGAATCCGCCGTCGCGCAATTTCGTTCGGACAATAGCAGCAAGCGACTGTGCATCCTCCTGGTAACAGGGGAGGGCAAGCGCGTTTTTTTCCTTCTCGAATAACAATCGGAGTGGAGACTTCGGTCCAAGTTCCCCGGCGGTAACCAGCAGGAATGAATCCCCGGCCTTGCCCTCATCCATGAACTTCAGTGCGCTTGCAATGGCCACGGAAGCCGCATCGGCGGCGTATTTTACTCGTACCAGTTTCCGCCCGCCGAAAAATGAAATTGCCCCTAGTTCGCCTATTATCGCGCCAGCATCTTCCTTGATTTTCTCCGGGCTGATATCAGCAATCGAAAATGGATCGGGATTCGCGCCCGTAATCTGGCCTGCTATAGCGGCAGCGCGTTCTTCGGCCAATCCTGCATCCGGGCCATAGAGTAGCGCGGCCTTAGCATCTTTCGGCAGGATGCGCGTTAGATTCTCCACCTGCCCAGCGGGGATTTTCATTCTTTTTTATCCTGCTTGATGTAAAAGGAGGTCAGCTTGTTTTTGATGTCATCCGCCATGTCTCTGATGACGCGATGGCCGGTATCACCCTCGGCCATATAGACGGCGTAATCGGAATTCAGTGCGTCGTAGCTGCCTGAGGCACGGCTGGTACCGGAATAAATCACCTTGCTACCGCCGGTTTCGCTCAAACTCAATGTGGCAGTATAAACCAGGCTGTAACGGGTGGTGCTGCGATCTTTTTCGATAATGAGCGGGATAATGTCGCGCTTCAACTTGACTTCCAGTCGGTATTTCTTATCGCTCGGCACTGAGGTCGGGTTCAATACGTCATACAGGCTGTTTTTCAAATCCTGGCCGGATTTGTTGGGGATATCGCCTATGGTTATCTCGCGGAAAAATGCCGACATTCCCGGATTAGCCGATTCCTCGGATTTCTTGGAATAGACCGGGTGGAACCCACAGGAGGCGAGGGGAAAAATCAGTGAAATTATAAGTATCCTAAACCACCACATTGACGATCCTGTTTTTCACTACGATTATTTTTTTGACCGGCTTATCACCGACCGCCGCTTGCAGCGCAGGAACCGCAAGCGCTGCCGATTTCGCTGCTTCCTCTGCCGCATCAACCGGCAATTCTATAGTGCCGCGAAGTTTCCCGTTCACCTGGATAGCTATAGTTGCCATGTTATCGGCGAGCAAGGATTTATCGGCAACCGGCCATGGCGTTTCGGCGAGCATAGTCTTATTGCCCAAGAATTCCCAGATTTCCTCGGATATATGGGGTGCTAGAGGATAAAAAAGTTGCAGCAATGTCTGAAACGCGGCTTTGGATTCGGGAGAGGGGGGAGAATCGGCGATGGCGTTGAACAATTCCCGAACCTTCGCAACTGCGCTGTTCAGCTGGAATTTTTCGATATGCTCGGTAACCGCGGCTATGGTTTTATGGGAGAGGCGGAGGAGTGCAGAGTTGAGAGTGCCGAGTGCTGAGTTAGAATTTTTTCTCTCTGCACTCGGCACTCTCAACTCTGCACCCATCTTCCAAACCCGTCCCAAAAACCGCGATGCCCCCTCTATTCCCGTATCCGACCATTCTAAATCCCGTTCAGGTGGGCTATCGGAAAGCATGAACAGCCGTGCCGTATCCGCGCCGTATTTTTCCAATATCGCCTCCGGCGAAACCACGTTTTTCTTCGATTTACTCATCTTTTCGATACGCCCTACAATGACCGGCTCGCCGGTTTCCTTGTGAACATAACTAGAACCGGACTTCATAACTTCCTCGGGGTAGAGCCAATTCCCAGCCTTGTCCTTATAAGTTTCCCGGCAGACCATCCCTTGCGTAACCAACCCTTTGAACGGCTCCTTGATATTCGTATACCCGCATTTGGCAAGCGCCCGCATGAAAAACCGGGAATATAAAAGATGCAAAACCGCATGTTCGATGCCACCCAGGTAAAAATCCACCGGCAGCCAGGATTCCGCCGATTTTTTATCGAAGGCTTTTTCTGAGTGCGGCGAGCAGAACCGGGCAAAATACCAGGAGGATTCGAAAAATGTATCAAATGTATCAGTTTCTCTGGTGGCCTTCCCGCCACATTCCGGGCATTTGACATGCTTCCACGTCGGATGCCGGTCTAGTGGGTTCCCGGGTTTATCGAAATCTACATCCGGTGGCAACTCTACTGGTAGGTTTTTTTCCGGAACCGGTAATACACCACATTTCTCACAATGGATTATCGGAATTGGGCAGCCCCAATATCTCTGCCGCGAAATTCCCCAATCACGGAGGCGGTAGTTGATTTTTCTTTCTCCGACACCGAGTTTCCCCAGTTCATTAATGGCTTTAGATTTGGCCTCGGGCGTGGGAAGACCGTTTAGGAAATCGGAGTTGGTGGCGATTCCTTCTCCGGTATAAGGTAGTTCACCCAATCCTTCCACCACCCGCTTTATTTTCAGGTTGTATTTATTCGCAAATTCAAAATCCCGCTCGTCATGCGCCGGACAGCCAAACAGCGCTCCCGTTCCGTATTCCATCAATACGAAATTGGCGATATAAACGGGCAGCTCTTCTTGGTTAAACGGATTAAGCGCTTTTAAGCCGGTATCGAAACCTTTTTTTTCGGCCTTTTCTATGGCTTCTTCCGCTACTCCCAGGCTGTTGCATTCCTCTATGAACGAGGTAATTCTTTTATCCTCCTTCGCCAAGCGCAAAGCCAGTAGGTGGTTTGGAGAGATCGCTATGAAGGACGCGCCAAATATCGTATCAGGGCGGGTGGTATAGACGCGGATTTTTTCACTTCTGTCCTTGAGCAGAAAGTCAATCATCGCCCCTTCCGATTTGCCAATCCATTTTTCCTGCATGGTCAGAACTGATGCCGGCCAGTCTGGTAGATTCTGTAAACCCTCCAGCAAATCCGACGCGAAATCAGTGATTTTCAGGAACCACTGGGTGAGTTTTTTACGCTCGATCGCTGCCCCGCTGCGCCAGCCTTTTCCGTCTATCACCTGCTCATTGGCCAGAACCGTATTGTCCACCGGGTCCCAATTCACCATAGATTCCTTGCGGTAGGCAATTCCGGCATGGTAGAAATCCAGGAACATTTTTTGTTCGTGCTTATAATATTTCGGGTCACAGGTAGCGATTTCCCTGCTCCAATCATAGGAAAGGCCGACGGCTTTAAGCTGGCCGCGCATGTTTTCGATGTTTTTATACGTCCAGGCGGCCGGGTGGATTTTATTCTCGATGGCGGCATTTTCAGCTGGCAGGCCGAACGCGTCCCACCCCATCGGATGCATCACTGTAAAACCTAAAGCGCGCTTATACCGGGCCAGAACATCGCCCAATGTATAAAGCCTGAGATGCCCCATGTGCAGCCGCCCGGAAGGGTATGGAAACTGCTCGAGAACGTAACATTTCTTGGCTTTGGGATTATCAGCAGCGGTGAACAGGATACGAGATTGCCAGGCTTCCTGCCATTTTTTTTCGATTAAATAAGGCTTGTAGGCGCGTTGCCCGTCATCAGTCATCCGCTATCCGCCGTCATCCGGTCTTTTTCTGCCCGGCTATTTTAAGTTCCCGGGCACGGACGAGGATTTTATCCTCTAGGTCGCGTGCCAGTTTTGGCTCAACCTTCGAATCACGCCAGTTTTTGCCCTTATCTAGCGTTTGTTTATAGATAGCGACTTTCAGGGCGTCGCTGCGGAGTTTTTTATCCAGTATCAGCACATTGATTTTAAACCGCTCGCCGGGTGTTTCCGGGTTTTCGTACCAGTCAGTAAGGATGGTACCGCCGACCGGATCGGCATTGGCAATTGGCATGAAGGAAACGGTATCGAGTGAGGCACGCCATAGAAAGGCATTCACTGCAATCGCTTGGCCAGCTGCGTACCTCTCATCATCGCTTTCGCCAAAGAGGCGCATGCCACCATTAGCGACGAGGCTGCCGTTCCTGGCCTGCTGGACGTCCGTGGGGTCCTGGGGATAATTCTTGCTATCGACGGAAGAGGAAGAGCAGGCGGTGAGCATTACCAGAGCAGCAGTGGCCAAAATCGGGAAAATTATAATTTTTTGCATAGGCCAGCACTATAAACGAAAAAAGGGGGCTTTTTCAAGCCCCCTTAATTGTAGTGACTCTAATCAACAGATTAGAAGTTCAACTGAGTGCCGGCGAGAACGACAGAGCCATTGTTTTTGCTGGTTCCGGCTGCATCGTGTTCTTTAAGCTCGAAGAAGCTGGCTTCGACGAACGGAGTCAGACCAGGAGCCAGTTTGTAATCGGTGCCAACCGATACGTTGGTGAACTTGTTGCTGGCAAAGCGGCTATCCATGAAAGTGACGCTAAGAGCATAAGGTCCAGTTTCATAAGCACCGCCGATGTCCCAGTAATAGGAATCATTACCGGCGCCGGAGTTAGCTTGAAGGCTGTGATTCCACTCGCCGAACGAACCGCCGACGGTGAATCCTGCGAACCCGGCATTGGCGCCGAAGTTATAAGCGCTTAGCTCATCGGTGACGGCGCTAAGCTCGTTCCTAGCCCATTCGCCGGTAGCGGCTGCAGCAACGCTGACTTTGTCGATCTGAGCGGTATAGTTCAAGCCGCCGTTGACGACGTTCTGATAATTACCGTTCATATCACCGGTCCAGCCCGTAGCAGTGCCGATATCACCCTGATCAGGCGTAAAGCTGATGCCCCCTTGGAATCCGGAAATGCGCGGAGAATAGTAAGTGATTTTGTTGGAATTCGGAGCGGTCGTGCCAAGCTGTTCGGCTGTTGGCAGATCCGGACGAACGATGAACATTGAAGTCCCAGCAACGCCGGTGATATTCACCCAGTGGTACCAGTCGCCGTCGATACCGCCGCTGGCGCGTGCAAATGTCGCGGCGTCAACTTTCAAAGTCCGCGCAGCATCTGTGTTAGAGCCAAATTCTAGGCGGCCCAACCGGCTTTCGATGAATATGTAGGCCTTATCAGCATTGCCAGTAGAATAATTCGTATCATCTGGGGTTACGTTGGCTTCCAATTGCAGAACGGCGCCATAGCCGATACCGTTATCGGTCTGGCCATTTACGTTCACATGGACCTGATTGTAATCCCTGAATTTCATTGCGCGGCTGAATACCCCGGTTTCGTAGGCGCTTTTCTGACCCGCCCATCCGGCTTCGAAATCAGCGAAACCGCCGAGAGAGACGGTCGGACTGCTGCCAGCCATCTGGCTGTCAGCCGCCAGCGCTCCGCCTGCTATCATACCAGCGCCGATAAGCGCGGTCGTGCCAAGTAAAAATTTTTTCATTTTATTAACCCCTAAAATTAACGTTGTTGTCTAAAGTGTAGCCTTGCGGATTGCCCGACAGCTTCCATGGTAAAAGCCATAAGCCGCAAGAATTAAGTTGCCCATATATAGAAAGTATGCCCCGCACTATGCAATCAATAAAATTCAGACCGGGACTAAGAAAAAAGATTTACAGCCTATCTGTTGCAATTAAGTCACAAAAAATAGGGTTGTGATTTATGATTCTTGTTGATTTACAATGGATTGCTGTTTTTCGAGAAAAGAATCAACAAAGGCATTATACACTATATATACAGCGTATGGCGGATGTAGTAGAAAATTTCAGGCTGGTGGAGGAAAAAATCCGCGAGGCGCCAGCACGGTTTGGCATAAGCCCCAGAACGCTCCCGAAGATCATTGCGGTCTCTAAAGGTCATGGCCTCGAGAAAATTTTACCGCTGTTGGAACATGGTCACCGAATATTCGGCGAATCCAGAGTGCAGGAGGCTTACGCCAAATGGCCAGCGCTTAAAGAGAAATATCCGGATGTCGAGCTGCATCTCATTGGCCCATTGCAAACAAACAAGGTGAAAGAGGCGCTCCGGCTTTTTGATATGATTCAAACGCTGGATCGGGAGAAGCTGGCACTTACTATAGCGTCGGCGCCAGAAAAGATTGATTTGCTTATCCAGGTGAATACCGGGGAGGAGCCGCAAAAGGCTGGTGTCACCCCCACTTCTGCCGACAGATTCATAAAATCATGCCGGGATGATTTACACTTGCCGGTGAAAGGCTTGATGTGCATTCCGCCGGTTGATGCGCCGCCAGGGTTGCATTTCGGGCTGCTACGCAAAATCGCCGAAAGAAACGGTCTCAAGGTTTTAAGCATGGGCATGAGCGGGGATTTTGAAACTGCCATTGCTCTCGGGGCAACACACATCCGAATCGGTACGGCGATTTTTGGAGAAAGAAGTATTGCGCCCTGAAGTAAACAAGCTCTGCGATTTCTATAATTTCCCAGTTGGCAAAAGATTTTGTCGGAGGGTGCAGCGGGAAATCGCCCCCGTTTCAGGAGTCGAGGAAACTATCGTTGGAATCGGGTTTGCGATTCCCTATATGCCGGAAGGCGGGTTCGCCTTGATGCCGGGCGGGCAGGGGGCGATCCGCTGGCCCGCCAATGAAAACCGCACAGCGGTGGTTGATGAATCGCATTTGCCCATACATGATAACAGTCTGGATAAAGTCATCGTAATCCATGCGCTCGAATATTGCGTTGATGTACGTGGCTTCCTCCGTGAAATATGGCGAGTACTGAAACCGGAAGGCAGGGCAGCATTCATCGCGCCGAACCGAATGCGGCCATGGGCTGGCGTTTCCTTGGGCGGGCAGCGATTTTTTAAAGGCGAACTATCTCTACTCCTGGCCGATAATATGTTCGTGGTGGAAAAATCATCGGGCGGGTTTGGCCGAGCGGTTATCATCGAAGCGCGGAAAAGAATTTATGCGGGCAGCGGTGGTAGCGGGTTGCAAAAAGCTTTGGCAACAGTTCCGGTGACTGGGTGATGCCGGTTTTCTATTTTAAATCGAAAATCAACAGTTCAGCGGCAGATTTGCCGATGATTTTTAGGGTTTTTTCATTTTCTATTGCAGCACCATCGCCCGCCTTTAGTGCCGTTCCATTAACCGAAGCTTCGCCTTTCGCCGCCTGAATCCAGCATAATTTTTCCGGTGAAAACTTGATTTCTTCTCCCGGTTTCAAGAGTGCACGATAAACATCGGCGTTTTGATTCATGGTAACTGAGCCATCCCGGCCATCCTTCGATACCACCAGAGTTAACCCATCCTGCGGGGGAAAATTTTTCTGGGCGTAGGATGGGCTGATGCCCCTTTTTTCCGGCAATATCCAAATTTGCAGCAGGTGTACCTGGTTCTTTTCCGAAGGATTGTATTCACTGTGGCGGATGCCGGTTCCCGCGCTCATCCGTTGCACATCGCCCGGCAGGATGGTTGCGCCGTTGCCCATACTATCCTTATGTTCAAGCGCACCCTCCAGGATATAAGTGATGATTTCCATATCCTGATGGCCGTGGGTGGGGAAACCGGCTCCAGGCGCCACGAAATCCTCGTTTATCACGCGGAGCGTGCCGAAGCCCATATGGCCGGTATCGTGATAGTCGGCGAAGGAGAAGCTGTGCCGGCTATCCAGCCAATAGTTGTTGGTATTGCCGCGCTCGGCGGATTTGCGGACTTTAATAACACCCTTCATACCGGCTTTATTCCGGTATCCGGACTCCGGCATTTGCCGGGTTGACATTATCTCCTATCCCCAAAAAACCTGAGCATCATCAGGAATAGATTGATGAAGTCGAGGTAAAGCGAAAGCGCGCCCATGATCGCCACTTTCCCGGCCATCTCACCGGTGCCCTGGAATTGGTAATAAGTGTTTTTTACCCTTTGCGTATCATAAGCGGTGAGGCCGACGAAAATCAGTACGCCGAGTATCGAAACCGCGAAATAAAGCCCGGAACTTTTCAGGAAAATATTCACTATGCTTGCCAGGATTATGCCAAACAGCCCCATTATCAGGAAAGAACCTATCCCGGTCAGGTCGCGTTTTGTTGTATAACCATATAAGCTCATACCGGCGAAGGTTGCAGCGGTGATGAAGAATACCCGGGCGATCGAAGCATTGGTATAAAGCAGGAAAATGCTGGAGAGCGATAGTCCCATCACGCCGGCGAAAATCCAGAACGTGGTTTGCGCGGCCTGAAAGCTCAAGGAATTGATACGAACGCTCAAGAAAATCACCATTGCCAGCGGCGCAATGGCGACGATGAACCCGATTACGCTAAACCCGGGATGCCCCGCGGCATTAATTCCATAAAGCACGCCCATCACTGCTGGCGAAGATGCGGCGATAGAGGCGACTAATCCGGTTAGGCTCAAGGCCAGCGCCATGTAATTATAAACTTTGAGCATGTAGGCGCGGAGTCCCTCGTCATAGGTGACGCCGGTTGCGGCGGTATTGCGGTTGAATTCGACCATTTTTTAGACCTCCAAATTGGTTACCCAGGCATTATATGGCATGGAACTATAAGATTTCAATAGAAACGAGAGGATTTTTAACCGGCTGTTAGCGAAGTGCAAGTGGTGATTTTTAACATTGCATTTGCTTTAATAAAGGCGATTATTACAGCCACTTCGAGAAAGTTTTCTTTCCCATATAAACCCCGGCGTCCGATAAATTTTCCTCGATACGGATTAGTTCATTATATTTTGCGAGCCGATCAGAGCGTGAGAGCGAGCCGGTTTTTATCTGTCCGGCATTGGTGCCGACAGCGATATGGGCGATGGTCGAATCCTCGGTTTCGCCGGAGCGGTGCGAGATTATATTATTGTATCCAGCGGCTTTGGCGACGTTCACCGCTTCCAGCGTTTCGCTCAAAGTTGAAATCTGATTCGGTTTTATCAATACCGCATTGGCCAACCCGTCCTCTATCCCCTGCCGGATTATCGCCGGGTTGGTGACGAACAAATCATCCCCGACCAGTTGGATTTTTTTGCCCAGGCGCTTGGTTATTTCCTTCCAGCCGGCGCGATCATCCTCTGCCATTGCATCCTCGATCGAGATTATCGGATAGCGAGATACCAGCCCTTCATAATATTTTATCAGTTTTTCGGCATCCAGCGCCTTGCCCTCCAAATGATATTTGCCTTTTTTATGAAATTCGCTGGATGCGGCGTCCAGTGCCAGCAAAACATCCTCGCCAGGTTCATGTCCGGCCTTTTTTATCGCGGCCATGATGAATTTCAGCGCTTCGTCGGCGCTTTTCAGATTCGGCGCAAAACCGCCCTCGTCGCCGACGGAAGTATTATTTCCGGCTGCGCTTAAATCTTTTTTCAGTGTATGGAAAATTTCGCAGCCGATGCGTATCGCCTCCGCGATGGATTTTGCACCCACCGGGGCAATCATAAATTCCTGAATATCTATAGGGTTATCTGCATGCTGGCCGCCGTTTATGATGTTCATCATCGGCACCGGCAACAGATGCGCGCCGACGCCGCCGAGATAGCTGTAGAGCGGGATTCCAGCGCTATCCGCCGCGGCATGCGCTACCGCCAGCGAAACGCCTAAAATCGCATTGGCGCCGAGCCGCGCCTTGTTTTCCGTGCCGTCCAGATCAATCAGCATCCGGTCGATGATTTTCTGCTCGCTCGCAGGCATTCCGCAGATAGTATCAGCGATTTCGCCGTTTACGCTTGCTACTGCTTTCAGCACGCCCTTACCCCCAAACCTGGATTTATCGCCATCCCGGAGTTCCAGCGATTCTTGGCTGCCGGTCGAGGCTCCGGATGGCACGGCGGCGCGGCCGAATGCCCCGTCATTTAACAAAACATCCACCTCCACCGTCGGGTTTCCCCGGCTGTCGATGATTTCCCGGCCTTTTATTTTTATGATTTCGGGCATACAATAAGATATTGCAAAAATGTCGCCACGGCGCAAGCCGAATCGTTTATGCGCTTAGGCGTTTCATTTTTCTATTTTTATCATTTGTTTTTTATGCTAGTACGCCTTAGAGGATATTAAAAACCAGGAGTCATAGATGTTTAGGAAATTACTTATAGCGTTTTTCGCGGTTGGACTGCTTGCTGCTTGCAGCCATGATAACGATCAAGGCAAAGCTGCGGCTGGCGCGGGTGGAACTGGAGTAGGCGCAGGGGTTGGTGGCGTTACCAGCGGGAATGTAACTCCTGGCACTGAAGATGATCTGGTCGCTAATGTCGGCGATCGCATATTTTTTGACACCGATAGTTCGGTATTAAGCTCCGACGCGCAGGCGACACTCTCCAAGCAGGCGCAATGGCTGCAAACCAATACCGCTTTGAACGTGACGGTAGAAGGTCACTGTGACGAGCGCGGAACGCGCGAATATAACCTGGCGCTCGGCGAGCGGCGTGCTACGGCGGTTAAGAGTTATCTGACGAGCTTAGGGATTCCAGCTTCTCGCATCACTACCATATCATACGGCAAGGAACATCCGGAAGTGCTCGGCTCTACCGAGGAAGCCTGGGCTAAGAACCGCCGCGGCGTGACGGTGGTAAATCCGTAATTTCAAATTATAAGAAAAAACCCTGCCCATTGCAGGTGGGGTGCTGCTGTTCCTGGCCGTGACCGGAATTTCTTCTATCTTGCCAAGAAGCGGGATTTGGAAGAGGGTTAATTAATAATCCGACATCATTAAAATAGGTGACTGATAGAAAATTTTATCAATAAAGATAAAATAATGTGCGTTGCAGCATCAGTGATGTGCTTTGCAACATCGGCTCAACCACTTGAGAATCATAAATATATTTAATTTCAATTTATCTATAATCCATTGTAAATTCAAGGTAATCTTAACGTTTAATTAACGAACTCCATATATAATTATGATATAATAAATCGTTAATAATACATGGAGGCTATAATGAAAACTATTACGAAAACTATTACCGTCACTAGCAGTACAGCTGGGCAGGTAATAGCTCCCCACATATCACCGACAGATATTGGCGTTATCACTGTTACTCATCCCAACGTTACAGTAAAGCCAGGGGCTGGACATAATAATATCAATGTCAGCGGCACTGGCGCAATTGTACATACTGGTAGTACTGGGGGTGATAATATTACTGTTACAGCAGGGCATGCTTCGATTGTCGGAACTAGTTCCGGTAATCATATTACTGTTTCTGGACCCGGCAATACGCTTACGCTTTCAGGCGTTCATAATAAAGTAGTGCTTACTCCTGGTTCTTCTACTACTCTTGGTGGCAATGGTACCAATATAGTACGTGCGGATGGTACATCAGGAACTAATAATATAGACCTGACCACCAGTCACTCTACTGTTGTAGTAGGTAACGTAACCACTACACTTCATAATACAGTCATTAACCATTTTGTTGATGGACAAGATGCGCTTGCGTTCAGCACATCAAAGGGCAGTGGCGCCCTTACTACCACAAATTTACAAAACTTTCTCACGCATAACCTGATAAGCGACGGTCATGGTAATACAATATTAGAATTAGGTCATAATCAAAATGTCACCTTGATCGGAGTTCAGCCTTCTGCTCTCCATGCTGCAGATTTTACGTTCATCTAGTAAACTACTATAGTAAAACAATAAGGATATAAGGAAAAACCGCGAGCTGTAGCTCGCGGCCGGCCGGCAAGGAATCAATCATTGCTCCGCCCATTGCAGGCGGGGTTTTTTTATTGTAATCATTACGGCAATGAAAAATTCATTGAAATTTGCGATTCTGATGATGGCTTTCGCCAGCCCAACCTTCGCACAGGAAACTGCACCGGGAAATCCAGAGAACCCGGCGGGTCTGGAAGTGCGCCTCAGCCAATATGACGAGCAGATCAGGAAGCTGAACGGCGAGATCGAGGAATTGCGACATGCCAACCAGCAACTCCAGGAAAAGCTAGATAAATCAAATGCCGATAGTGATTTCCGGCTGAAAGCACTGGAGACCAGAAACGCGCCTGGCGTACCCGAAATCCCGGCAAAGGAAAAACCGGTGCCCGGCGGCAGTAAAGAGAAAATACTCGGCACCGTTAAAATCGATAAGAACGCCCCACCCGCATCGCCACCCGCACCGAAATCCCCGGAGCAGAAGGCCAAGGATCAATATGACGCAGCGTTCGATTTATTGCGCCAACAGAAATACGACGATGCGATTGCCGCATTTGAGAAATTCGCCGCTGATAATCCCCAGAATCCACTGGTCAGCAGCGCATATTACTGGATGGGGGAAAGCTATTTTGTAGAGAAGGATTATGAAAATGCCGCGAAGAAATTCGTCGGTGGTTATAAAAAATTCCCCAAGGGCCAGAGAGCGCCGGAAACCCTGCTGAAACTCGGCGATTCGCTGGCGGGCTTAAACAAGAAAAAAGATGCCTGCATCACTTATGGAAAATTGGCCAATGAATTTCCGAAGGCTGGAAATGTGGTGAAGAAGAAGTTGGCTGAATCCAGGGCCAAATTGAATTGCCAGTAAATCAGTTGCCGGAAAGATTTTTTGCCTCAATGAGCGAATTGCGGATTCCTGAAAATGCTGAAATCGCAATCGCGGTTTCCGGCGGCGGGGATTCGCTGGCGCTTACGCTGCTGGCACACGAATGGTCGAAAAAAATAATCGCCGTCACCGTCGATCATAATTTACGCGAAGGTTCAGCAGCGGAAGCACGACAGGTTGGCGTTTGGCTGAAGAAATATAAAATAAAACATAAAATCCTCACCAATCGCAAACCAGTACCGCAGTCCGGTATGATGGATTATGCCCGGAAAATTCGCTACGGGCTGATGCTTGAATATTGCTGGAAAAACAAGATAAAATATCTGCTCACCGCGCATAATATGGAGGATCAGGGCGAAACTTTCCTGATGCGGCTTGAGCGTGGCAGCGGGGTTGACGGACTAGCGGCGATCCCGGCGGTTTCGGAAACTTCTGGTGTGAAAATAATCAGGCCATTGTTGGATTTCCGACGCGAGGAATTGCGCAAATATCTCAAGCGCAAAAAACAAAAATGGATCGAGGATCCGACTAATAAAAATACAAAATATAAGCGCAATCGGCTGCGCAAATTGCTCGAGGCGTCAGGAGAAAATTCCGGCATTCTCTTGAATCGACTAGCTGAGACCGCCATATCAATGCGACGGACTAAGGGAGCGCTGGAAACCTGGACGGGTAAGGAAATCGCCGAGAATTTCCGGGGGAATGCATTTCTGCATCGACATTTTTGCCAGTTGCCCGAGGAAATCGGCCTGCGCATTTTGAAAAATATCCTGGTTTCCTTGGGCGAAAAAAAGGACGCACCGCGGTTTGCTAGCCTCATGCCGCTTTACCGGGAAATCCTGGCCGGAACTTTGAAAGGCCGAACCTTGGCCGGCTGCAAGATAGCGCTTAAAAAAGGAAAAATATGTTTTTCCCGGGAATCCGGCGGCGGAAAAGTTAGCGCCACACCAAGCCGCCGTTCTTTGCTGGGAAAAGTATAACTGTTTGGGGTATATTGGCCCAAGGTTTACTCTCCTGATTCTTGTCCAGCCGGATTTCGTTTTTACTACTTTCAGGCGGCAATTTTCATTAATGCTTAAAATGCCTTCTCCCAGTGAAAACCATGGCGATTTCGTGCTCGTCGGCGGCTTTTATCACCTCTTCGTCGCGGATGGAGCCACCGGGCTGGATCACCGCTTTCACCCCTGCTTCCGCCGCCAATATTAACCCGTCGGCAAACGGCAAGAACGCGTCCGACGCCATCACCGCGCCGAGTGCCTTATTGTTCCCCTCTTTGTCGGTTCCCTTCCACGCGGCTATGCGCACCGAATCGACCCGGCTCATCTGTCCAGCGCCGATGCCGACTGTGCCTAAGTTTTTCGCGAGCACTATGGCGTTCGATTTTACATGTTTTGCGATGGCGGAAGCGAAAAGCATATCACGCATTTCTTGGGGCTTCGGCGCGCGGGCGGTTACAACTTTCAATTCTTTTTCCTGTACGCTTTCACCGTCGCGTGATTGTAATAAAAATCCGCCGGAGATGTTTCGCACTTGAATTTCCTTCCGTGCGGCATCGGGCAATTTGGCCAGTAACAGCCGCAGATTTTTCTTGCGCGCGAAAATCTCCTTCGTCTCTTCGCTGATGCTAGGCGCGATAATGACTTCCACGAAAATCTTGGAAATTGCTTCGGCGGTTTTCGCATCAATTTCCTTGTTCAGGGCGATGATTGAGCCATAGGCGCTGACTGGATCGGCATCGAATGCTTTTTCGTAAGCTTCGGCCAAGCTCCTGCCTGAGGCCACACCGCACGGGTTGGCATGTTTTACGATGACCGCAGTTGGGTCTTTAAATTCGGCGACCAACTCCAGCGCCGCGTCAGCATCGCATATGTTATTGTAGCTGAGCTCCTTGCCTTGGACTTGGTCGGCTGCTGCAATTCCGCCGCCGTCGGAAGTTTCGTACAGCGCCGCTTTCTGATGCGGATTTTCCCCGTAACGGAGGATTTCTCGGCGAGTAGCGGAGAAATTCACCACAGGCGGGAAATCATCCTTGTCGGCCTGGGCGCGAGCGAACCAGGAGGCAATCGCACTCTCATAACCGGCAGTTTTGGCGAATGCTTTCGCAGCCAATTTTTTTGCTAGCGGCTCGCCTATTGCATTGTTTTCCGCTCGCATTTCTGTTATCACCGCTGCATAATCTGCCGGGTCGGTAACGACTGCGACATATTTATGATTTTTCGCGGCGGAGCGAATCATTGATGGACCGCCGATATCAATATTCTCGATGCATTCTTCAGGCTTCGCGCCTTTTTTTACAGTTTCCGCGAAGGGATATAAATTGACGACGACCATATCGATGCCTTTAATGCCCTGACTTTCCGCCTGTTCGCGGTGCTTTTTATTTTCCCGCAATGCCAATAATCCGCCGTGGATTTTCGGATGCAGCGTCTTCACCCGCCCGTCCATTATCTCAGGAAATCCCGTATAGTCGGAGACTTCCACGACATCGATTTTCAAATCGCGCAAAAATTTCGCAGTGCCGCCAGTGGTGATTATTTGCACGCCGGATTCGTGCAGAAATTTTGCGAAAACATCCAGCCCGGTCTTATCGGAAACCGAAATCAGCGCGAATTTTATCTTGAATGACATTTGTTAAGTTGCGAGTTATGAATTGCGAGCATATATTA